>Ga0214545_1005821_pt1 | contig 21965 bp, 7 predicted proteins | sample CNSS4metaG_FD_160064 | JGI IMG/M metagenome (GOLD analysis project Ga0214545, IMG submission 160064) | Root nodule microbial communities from cowpea collected in UCLA plant growth center, Los Angeles, California, USA - CNSS4 | ecosystem: Host-associated > Plants > Roots > Nodule | place: USA...
AATTAAACTATTCTACAATACACTTATTTTATTTTACAAGATAACATTTGCATAATTGAACACTTTGTCTTCATTAGTGCTTGATCATCATTCAAAATCACTCGACTTCCTTCTTTTTGCCAACACTGTTGGGGGAGTAAAAACATTAGTTAATAGCCACAAACCTTAGCTAGTAATTAATTTTCGTTTTAGTATTTTTATTTATTTATTTTGGGGGCTGGAAATTGAGAGGGAGAAGAGAGTGAGTGAGAAAGCAGAAAGTCATAAAGTGTGGCAGCAAGGAAAGGCAGAGGGAGACAAAATTTACAATTGAGGGAGAGAAAAGGGAGTGCTGGAAAGGAGTTTTCAGAGTGGGAACAAAGGTTGAAGCGTTGGGGACAAGAAAGGATCAGTGAGAGTACATAGGGAGTAAGGAAACCAGGTAAGGAGAGCTATCTTTTTTTCCTTAATATTGTTTGATTATGTGCAAAACAATAATTGTAAGTTGAATTATAGAATGATAAAGTGAGTTTTATGGATGATTTTAATATGATCTCTAAGTTCTTCATGGATGAATCCATGGTGAAATTGTGAAATACAATTTTGGATTAAGTTTATGTGTAATGGGAGCTAAGTCTTTTTTTTTATTTGTTATAATTCAAACTAATTTCACTTATATTTGGGATTTCTTTATTAAAGGCAATATTTTTTTGGTGAAGGATTTCGTATATTATGTTAAGAAAAAAAATGGCAGTAGTGGTTTGTATATCTTTATAGTTTCCATAAAAAGTTGCCAAGATTGTTGTTTGGTCTTGTTATACATATATATGGCTATGGTGTTTTTCTTATATTATATAAGGTTTATGATATACTATAAGCATCACGACATTTTCATTGCGTTGGTAATTTTATAAGGCATAAAAAGTTAGATTAAGAGTTTTGCGGTGTGGAAACAATCATTACGTGATGTTCTTGTTAATTGCAGGTCCAATATTTTTTTATTTAGGAATTAGTGCACTGAGATAAAGATAAAAAGGGTTTTGTGATTGGAGTTGGAGGTTTGATATTTTGTTAAATTATTATGTTTGGGTAGTTTAATAAATTTATAGTTATAATTTGTAAGGCTGAGAACTATAGTTCGAAATTGTTGTGTTTGGTGATGTGAAAGTAAATTAAAATATTTAAGGTTTGGTGGTTATTTTTGCTTTGGGCTAAATGCATTTTTCATGGATGACTATATGCAGAGTTTTATATATATATATATATATATATATATATATATATATATATATATATATATATATATATATATATATATATATACATTGGAACTAATACTGGTTGATTTGCTTAATTTATATAATGAGGATAATTTTTGGAGTTTCGTACTTCTAGTCGTTTTATAATTCGGTATATGGTAAGCGTGGAGTATATTATTATTATTTTCGGTGCATGTAGCGTCTTTTAGCTACTTGACATACATTTAGTTCTTTTTTTTAACATGAGGGAAGAGTTTAATCAGATGAAGTTAGGGTTGTTTGGCATTTGCTTGGTTGAGTTTTGTTATAGATGTTTTATCATGACAACTTCTATGGACTTTCAGTAAACTTTTGGTAGTTTACGTATACTTGGATTATTATATTAAATTTAATATAATATAAAATTTTGAATTATTATATTATTTTAAGATAATATAATAATATAAAGTCATTTAGATATTGTGAGCTAGGTGGTTTGCAGCCCAATTTTGCCCAATTTTGCCCAATTTTGCCTGGCAGTGCTTAGGCAGTGTCAGGTGATAGTGCAAGGGCAGAGGTCCATTGTAGATGGATTTGCATGGATGGGTTTGATGGCTTGGTCAGGGATATGCTGGATTAGTTACGAGCGGGGAGGTTTGTAACAGAGATGAGAGATGCGTGATTGATGCGAGCGGGGAGGTCCGTATCTTTTGGTACTCTTGTGTTGGGATACGAGTGGGAAGACTCGTATGTTCAGTGCTCACACTTGAGGCTACTATGAGCGGGGAGGTTCATAGTAGGTGTTCACGCATGGTGGACTACGAGCGGACACGTTCGTAGAGTTGGACTACGGGCGGGGAGGTCTATAGAGCTGGACCACGAGCGGGTAGGTTCGTGGAAGCATGATAATCCCTAAGGACCAAGGTTGTGAATGGATCTTTCTCATATAGGTTATGAGATTGGGGTGTAATGTTATTAAGAAGTCAATAAACTAAAAATTGGCTAAGATAGATCGGGTGAGGGTTAATTTTTATTATTTTATTGATTGTATTATTTTTCTTTTTCAATTCACCCTTTCTGTTTGTGTTTGGCGATGATCGTGTGACTTGTCACGCGAAAGCAAATGTGAACCCAGGTGAGAACGCTGATGCATAGTGACAGAGCGGGGTAGACGATGGGAGATTTTTCTCTATGTTTTATTTTCATGCATTTTGTAATAAATTTTAGGTATAATTAGTCGCATAGTACCCAGTTTGATACTGAAGTTTCTAATTGGTACCCGGTTTAAAAAAGTCTCAATTACGTACCCAAATTAGTTTAAGTGCACCAATTGAGTCCATTTCAGTTGACGCCGTTAGAAAAGTTAACGTTGACTGATAGTGGTTGGTCTCTGAATTAAATTTGGAACATGTGGTGATTAATTTTTACTGACGTGGAAATGTGGGGAAAAATATTAAATATGTTTTGTAATGAAAAAATAAAAAAACAAAAGAACGAAAATAAAAATTAGGGGCGAGAAGTTAAAAAGAAGTGGCAGAAGGTTGTGATAAAGACGTGAAATTGGGGAAAGTTGAGGCAGGGGAGACGAAGTTGTTTGCGAGGTGGTGGAGAAATTGAAGGCAGATTTGGAACACTGAAGTGTTTTTCTAAAATAATTAGGGCACCACGAAGTGGTGCACGATTGTTCGCGAAGTGTTATAATTTAAGTATTTTTCTAAAATAATTTTAATATGTTCAGAAAGATGGAAGAAGGAAGAGGAGAGTGAAAGTGGTGGAATAGCAGAAGGGTTTTTGGTGGGTTTTGCTTCCCTCACTCACTCCATTCCCAGTCAATGCTCTGACAACACAAATTCCAAATGCGTCGCCGCCTTCCCCTCTTCTCCGGCCGCCTCCGCCACCTACTCCTCCCCAATCCCACCAATCCCCTGCGGCCAATTCCAGTATTTCCTATCCTACACCCTCCCCACTCCTCCTCTCGCAGTTTCTCCTCCTCCACTCTCTCCAGAGACGACGGCGTCTCCCTCTGCTGCCAGATGTGGATCGACGAAACGAAAACGAGGAGACGCTTTGGGAACCTCACGAAGAACACGAACAACCTTCTTTACGAGACATTGCAGAATTGGAAAACGAGTGGAAGAACAAACGAAATTAGGGCACCACTTACTGTGCGGATATTGATGAAGGAAAAATTGGATTAGGGCAGAAGATACGGGAGGAAGAAGACAACGAAAATGGGGGCAAATCTCCTTTAAATGTAAATACCACGTGGTCACTGTACAATTATAATTTCAACGACTCATGTGTTATTATTTGACACGTATCCCTTCTGCACTGCCACCTCACCACTTTCTAAACGTCGTTTCTGAACATTTAACGGTTTGAACTCAATTGGTGCACTTAAATTAATTTGGGTACGTAATTGAGACTTTTTTTAAACCGGGTACCAATTAGAAACTTCAGTACCAAATTGGGTACCATACGACTAATTATACCTAAATTTTATGATGTTTTTTTTTCTATTATGAACATGTAATAAAGACAGAGTAGTGTGATTGAACTACAACGATATAACTTTTAAATTTTCCCGCACTTGGGAACTTTATATAATGTTTTAATTCCAAAAGAAATTTTATGATATATGTTTTATCTAGTAATATCCATCTAGGGTGTTACATCCTTTATCTTTTATATTTTGCTAAGTATAAAGGTTAAACAATATGCATTTTTAAATTCCTCTTATCAATTGGTTAAAGATTTAATAGAAATTGATTTTCAAGTGTAAGAACAAATCAAAAGTTTGAGAAACCAATTCACCCTCTTGGTTGTGAAATATTGGTGCATCAAATCTAACATACGTCACAACTAAAAAATGTCTATGAAAAAACATATAGTACATAAGTTTTCCTTCTATATTCATAGAAAAAATATACAAAAAACTTGTGAGATGAAAAAAGTATTAACTATTAAACTAATATTTTACTATTAAAAGACAAAAGGATATTACCGTCTTTTATCTTCATAAAATTAATTTGTAACCAACTTTTCTTCTTATTTAAAAAACATGCAAGATTAAAAAATGAATAGAATATATAAGAAACTTACAAAACAATATGAGAAAACATAATAGATATATCAATAAAATATTTTATTTTTTATTATATTTAATTTTTTATTTTATTATTTATTTAACATTAAATATTATACTTCATAAAAATATACAAATATATCTAATTTAATTTTCATTCATATAATATATACTATATATTTAAAAAAAAAAATTGGATGCCATACCCCTAAGCACCATAAAGATTGGCCCGTGCTTGTCCGTGTCTAACAAATATAAAATACTAGTATGAGACCCATGCCTACGCACGGGTCTTTAATTTTTATAATTTACATTAAGAAAATTAATATTGTATCGATTATATTTGAAAAATTTATCAATTTGTATCATTATATTTTATTTTATAATTACATATATAATATTTAAATAAATAAAAAATAAAAAATTAATATTTTTTATAATGAATTAACTAAGAGTATGTAGAAATTAATGTTAAAATTTTAAATAAAAGTGCATCTAGATATAATGAGTTTAAAAGAAAAATAATATTAAAAGGTATTGATCTTTAGAAAAAATATGAAGTTAAAATTAAATTGTTTTCAATAAAATGTAACATGCAAATATGAATAAAATGAAAAAATATCGTGAAATTACGGTTAGAGTGATTAGTTATATATTATATTAAAATGAAATCCATATGTATATATCGTTGTTGTTAAAATAAAATATAGATATGTTGTGAACTTTGGTCCCGTACAAAAGTATTGTTCACACATAAATGATTAACTTAAAGAAAAATGAAAAAAATGCAAACATATTGTGAGACATGGTCCCTATTAAAAAAGTTAGAGTAGCATGAAATTAATGTTAAAATTTTTAAACAAAAATGCATGCAAGTGTTGTTATTAATCTAGACATTGAGTTTATAATATCTAACTACGCAAGGTTGTTTTTTTTTATATAATTTAGATTAAAAAATTAATATTGTTATTGTAATACTTGAATGAATTATTTATTTATATTATTATATTTTATTATTATATTTAAAAATATTATATTTAAATAATAAAATAAAAATTTAATCATTGATTACTATTATTTTTTATAATAAATTAATTAAGAGTACATATAAGTTAATGTTAAAATTTTCAATAGAAGATTGGGAGTTTAATAGAAAAATAATATTGAAAAATATTGGTATATAGAATCAGAAAAAAATTGAGGTTAAACTTAAATTATTTTAAATAAAAAGAAACATGCAAATATGAATAAAGTGCAAATATATTGTGAAATGTAATCTTAATTCAAGGTTAAAATAAAAAAAATACATAAGATATTGCTATTAATGTAAACATTGACTATGAGTTAATTATTTCATGTGTACACACATGTTTTTTTTTTTATTTTGAATTATGAAATAAATAAAATGTAGATATATTGTGAACTTTAGTCCCATACAAGACTATTGTCCACACATGAACAATGAACTTAAAAAAAATAAAAAATGCAAACAAATTGTGAGATATGGTCGATATTAAAAAAAATTAGAGTAACATGAATTGATGTTAAAAATTTTAAACAAAAATACATGCAGGTGTTGTTATCAATGTAGATATTTGATATATATTAGTTAATTTTTGATGCACACACAATTTATTTATTTTGTTTAAATGGTAATATTAAGATTACTCAATAATATTAAGATATAATTTTGTTTGTATTAAATTATAGAATTGATATAATAATTTATTAATGATGTTTATATTAAAATAAAATGCCTATGTAGGCTCTCTTTCAAACTAAAATATAGACATATTATAAGATATGTACAAAATAAAAATAATAGGTTAATGTTAAAATTTGAAAATAGAAAAAAAATTCATAAATAAACAGATAAAAATATATCGAAAGATATGACATGTGAAATCAGAAATATTATTACTTTTATTGAATGATTAAAATTAAAAAATGGTTATAATTTTGTTTAAATTATAAAATTGATATATAGTAAACATTCGTTTAAGGTTTAAATCCGCACACATTTAAGTCATACTCATTTAAATATGTATTCTGCCTAAATCTACATTTGAAAAGGAAAAATTCTCAAATCAATAATTTTGGTAATTTTATGACTTTATATGTTTTTTATTTAAATTAATTTTTAGAAAATATTGTCATTTTAAAAAATATCTTTCAACATTAAAAATTAGTTATTATTGTTAATTAAAAAATCAAGATTGAGATAACATAAATATTTTATATTTTGTTACATTTAGTTATAAAATATAGTTTTAATTTGAAACTAAACTTATCACTTTGCTCAATATTTTATATAATATGTTGTAATATGATATGTACAAAATAAATACAACATTAAGTTCATGTTAAAATTTTTAAATAGAATCAAAGGTAGATTAAGACAACTTAAAAGAAAACTAGATATTTATTAGAAAAACTAAATATTTATTTTTTATTATATTTAATTTTTTATTTTATTATTTATTTAACATTAAATATTATACTTCATAACAAGTATACAAATATATCTAATTTAATTTTCATTCATATAATATATACTATATATTTAATATAAGGACGAAAAGAAAGTAATTAAACATTTTATTATAAACATTAATAACAAAAATTAATTATTAAAATAACTCATTTTTCATATCTTACCAAAATACACCCTTATTTTTAAATTCATTTATCTAAAGAGGTAGACAAACCTGTCTTAGTACACAACCTGGATAAGGTTCCATTTGGTTTTTTCTGTAAGTGATTCGTACAAGCACTCAACAACTAACCAAAACTATGCATTTATGACGAACGTACATACAACAAAATTGCAACAAACAAATCCGAAGATTTAATGGCCCCTACCATAATGTTCAAATGAGCTTCTTATAAAAAAAATAGAAACTATAGTTCGAATAACAATTACTGTTACAATATAGTAGCTTTATAGCTTCAACAATGGAGACACTATTTAATTAAATAGTTCTCTTGTTTATCAATGAAAACTGTTGTTTCATGCCACTAAGTCACAATTTTGAAGAAACGCACCCCCTTCTCCCACATGGAGAAGCCAACTAATTTATTGGAAGGAAACCAAACCCTACTAAAAAAAGAAGAAACAAATACCTATTTCTATATTCTACATCATCCTCGTACATGAGTGAAATTTGTTATTTTTACTACAATAAACAACAGAATTATAATTTTAGTATAAAAAAAATTCTAATTTCATCAATTATATTTAAACTTTAATATTAATTAAGATAATTAAATACATATTTTAAGATAATTAAATGCGTATTTCATCTTTAATATTTTGATCAAGTGTTTTTATTAAAAGAAATTAATATCGGTATGTAATTAACATTAAAAGTATATTTACTAAAAAAATTAACATTATTACATACCTAATATTGAATTAATACTATTCATTATTTATTACATATATTTGACAGAAAATTTTGGTGAACTCAAAGATTAGATTAGAAAATGTAGCCCATTAAAAATAAGATTAATTCTAAATTAATATTAACTTTTTTCTTTAATAAACAAAAAGTTAAAATATTACTTTCAAGATTAATGTTAGTTTTTTTAATAAAAAACAGCATAATCAATTACCTGGACTATTAACATAATAAACCTTTTGCATTAAAATATAATTTTTTTATTGTAATAAAGTTAAAATATGATTATTTATTTTCAAAACCAACTATTTACCTATTTACTTATTTTTAAATTGACCCTACAATAATAATAATAATAAAAACTAATATAACGTTTAAGAATTTAAAAAGACAATAAAGAAGAAAAATTATACAACTTCTTGCTATCCACACACCCAAAATCCCCGACCTCAAACTCAAACGGTGAATAACAAGGGAGAAAACTATGGAATCCAAACCATACAGTATTAGCATAGTTTATACTCATCTAGAAAATTTAAAAAAACTAACAAAAAAGCAAAAGGAAAAAGAGGGAGTGAGAAGTGAATGAAGCAGCCCCTCATCTTATTTACAAAACAAAGCCAAACAGAGTCATCTTAAACATCGTCATAATCATTTGTATGATGAATATGAAGTTTTGTGTTAAACTCTGATCAAGTAAATGCTGAGTTCAGGACCCCCAACTCCATCAGGGTTCATCATGTAGAAAGCCTCAGAATCTCTGGAACCCACCACCCTCTCATACCTTGCTCTCATGTACATAACCTCACCTTCTTCACAACCCTCCACCGGCAAAACCCCTGCTCCCATCGATATGGGCTCCACCGCCTTCAGTATCTTCCACTCCTCAGGCCCACACTCGCGCCTGCTCGCGTACCCGCACTTCCTCCCGTTGCAGTACGTCCTCCAAACACCCTCCTCCAGCAACCTTAAACCACTGTTACTCTTTTCGCTCTTCTTTTTCTCGCACTCCAACGCGATTCTCACCAGCCCCGATGCCATTTCGCGGACCAACACACTTGTCGGTGTGGCCAGCTGGATCAGGAACGCGGGTCCCACCTTGGGGTCTTCTTGGATGGCGAAGTGCACGTGGCCGCGGCGGTGCCCGAAGAGCGTGCCCACCACGCGCGTCCCCAGCTGGGTACGCTTGGTGAAGACTGTGAGGGCTGACTTCAACTTGGAAAGGTTGGGTTTTTTCTTGTGTTCGGCGGTTATTGTAGCATGGTGTGGTGGCATTTCAAGTGGGTGGTTGTAATCTTCTTGTTTCTCGTTTAGGCAGTGTGAGGATGAAGTTGAGAAGTTCAGGATTTCTTCCTCGTTATCATCGTCGTCTTCGTCCGAAGCTTTCTTCTTCCAGTGGAAGTATCTCCTTGAGAAGGAGAAGGAAGAGTCATGAGGGAATTTGGCTGCCATGATGGTCTTCATTTGGGGCACAGCACAGGGGAGTCACTTGAGCATGAGAGCACGAGCAAAAGAGAGAGAGAGAGAGATTTTGGTTGAAGAATGGGAGCAATGTGGTCGAAGGTTGTGTGGGTGATTTATTGTTTGAATGTGTTAGCTTTTTGTCAGGGTTTGTGATACCAAAGGACAGGCAAAGGATTCTGACAAAAGGAAGGTAAACAGCCCCAACCTACCTGTTCTTCTTGTTGGGAACAAGGAATGGAGATTTTTAGAGACAAAGAAAGACCGACCCAACAGCAATATTAATTAGATTTATTTTTTTAAAATTTAAAATATATTTTTATTAATTTTTAAAAAAGAAATATTAAAAAAAACTAATGTATAATAGTAATTAAAAATTAATATAATACATTTTATGCTACAGCTTTATTAAAAAACATAATTATAGGAAAATCATGTATAATATATATATATATATATATTTTATATAATAAATTTTTTAAAAAAATAAATATATAAAAAAAATATATAATATATATATATATATATATATATATATATATATATTATATTATATTTAACAATGTCACATAATTTAGAAGTCGAAACTTAAAAGTATAAGAAAAGTCATGTTTCAAAAAGAACAATTTTTCTTATATATAATGATGATTTACATTAATTTTGTCATTAGACTTTAAATCGGAAATATATATATATATATATATATATATATATATATATAAAATTTTATATTATAAATTTTTATTTATTTTTTAAATTGAATAATATGTAAAAAAAAATATTTTCAACTTACTATTTATAAAATCCTAAAAAATATTTAAGAAGTGGATCATATGGCTAGATGAGATATGAAAGGAGATGAGTAAAAGGTAATTAATTTATTAGTAAAAAGCTCAAGCAACAAATAGAAAGTTAATTTATGGGGTTTTATTTTATAAAAGTTACCATTTCTTCAAATATACTCTTCTCTTTACTCTCTTTAGAATTTTGACCATTTTTTTTCATTTGTTTGAAGATATAGGGGTCCTGATGTATAGGGGAGTCATTATAACCAATCAAAATCTGAATTAGAGTAAGTTCATTTTCTATCTTTTTTTGAGTCAGTTTGTGAGATGCTTGTAAGTATGGAAAAGTTGCTTGCATGTGACTCTTTTGGGTTCAAAATGAATCTTTGTAATCAATAATTATTAGGGTGTGTTTAGATCGTTGGTATGAAATTTTCTTTGTATAGATAAAACGTTTAGTAAGAGATCGAGTTTGAGGAGCTTGGTATAGAAAGTGCATGTAAGGAAAATAAATTGTTTTATTGTGTTTTTATGTGAACTTAGTTTATATTTGTTGTTTGGATGAATTTAAGTTAAAGTATGATAGGTTGAGAAGTTGTTTGGAAACTCATATTTGTGTATGTTGGTTGTTTTGTTGTTTTTGTTTGTTTCAAATGAATTAGACAAATCAATGTGGTTGAAGTTTTCTGTTAAAAATTTGAGATAGAAAATGTTGAGCTATTGAGTGAGTTTAATTCTTTTAAATGTATCAAGTGAGTCAAGTGGGTACACTTTAAGTAAATTTTAAACTAAATGTATGTTGTTTTAGTATAAGGAATGAAAAGAGACACCTAAAAAGACCACATGAAAAAGAAGATATTATTAAAGGGTTTCTACAATTGTGTAGAGAAAGCTTTAGAGGATAGGATGAGTATGTGAGTTTGAAATTATTTGACCTAAGGTAACTTATTTTAGAATTAGGCGATATTCTTTGAAAGGTTGAAAAGAGAGTAACCTAAATAGAAATCAATAATACCAAATTCTTATACTTATTGATTCTCTAAGTAGAGCAGACAATACTTATTAGACGATGTACTCACTGAACGAGCTACCGCTAGCAAGAGTGACAATTTAAAACTCCAAAGAAAGCTTCAAATGAGACACTCGTTAAGAAAGTCAGACTCGTCAAGAAAACTTAGTGGATTTAGCTCCCATGGGTTTGAATTGTTGGACGAGTGATAACATAGTTGAGAGTATAATGATATGAGTATAGTCACTCCTAGAGAGTGAATACTACACTGAGTTGATGTTAGATGACATATTGAAAAGTGATTCTATTGTGAGACTATCTTGACTCTACTAGTATCAGACTCACATAGAAGAAGATATTTAGTGGTGAAAGTCAAAGAAGTTTCCTATCTAGAGCTTTAGTATGAAAAAGGATTGAACTTCACAAATATAAGGAATTTACCCTAACCATACTTGAGATGGATTTTGGGTTCTAATATATAAATATATAGTTATAGCTTTTGAGAGGAGGGAATGAGTTGTGACAGGTGCAAAGTCTTTGAATTTATTCAACACACGAGTCTTCCGGAAGTAAAGTTAGATATTTATGTTATGTTTGAGCCAAGAGAGTTTTTTTTTTTTTTTTTTGTGATGCTAACGTTGAGCACCAAAAGGTGGTTCTGCAAGAATTCAAATATTGCCTTTGTAATTGAGCAACGATACCGGTGCTAAGCCATAGGACAAAACCTTCATCACAAATAAACCTCAAGCACTAGAATGGAAAGTTAAGCTTTAGAGGAAACCCTCCTAGGAAGGAAAGATCCATTGTTGACCATTAGATGAGAGGCTCAAGCTAGGAGAAAACAAGGGAGGAAACCTTAGAATTTGATAACCACAATTGGAATTGGAGCAATGTTGGATTTTCGTATAAAAATAAAGCCATGTTCTATTTTTAGTATGGTGATATGTAGTTTTTCTCTAAACACTCTCGAGACACTTTTGTAATAGAAATTAGGAGAGATATGAGAGAGGGACAAAAACTCCAAATATTTGTATTTAAATTCATCATCATGAGCAGTTAGACACTTTCTTATTAGGATTGATTGTAACTTCTCTGATTCTTTGTACTATTATTTATTTAATATGTGTTTTAGTGCTTATTTCGGTGTTAGTGGTTTGATTTGCATTTACTATTTTGATGACTTGATCACTCATTTTATTTCATCAACTTGAATTGAGTGGAAATTGGTTTAAGTTAAGATCCAATAAGATCACCTAATGTTGCTAGATGCTAGACATATATCTAATTGCTTTAGTTGGACATAAAGTCTTGTTTTTAATGCAAGAATTATTCAATCAAAGACTAAGGAATCATATGAGTTTGATAATCTTAGGTTTTAAAGTCAATAAATTGATTTAGAATTACCTTAATACTTTGTGGAGCACTAAATAATGAACTTGACATATAACAAATCAATAATAGAAGAAGATTAGTAAAGTTTAATCCTAATATTTTTATCAGCATCACTTACCTTAATCATCAAACACTTTATATTTTAAATCACTATTGTTCCATTGCAAATTCAAATAGATTACAAATAGGGATGGCAACGGGACGGGGCAGGGACGAGTTTCGCTATCTCATACCCATCCCCGTAGAAAAAATTCATCCCCATCCCCATACCCAAACTCAACGGGTATCAAACTTTTATCCCATCCTCATCTCCACCGAGTAACGGGTATAATCTCGTACTCATACCTGTACTCGTTTTCTTACTACTTCAATATAAATTTTGATTATTTTATAATATAATAAAAATTACGGTAAAGGAAACATAATATTATCAAATATTCAATATTAGGAGGATGATTGTTTCTTCGATATCAAATATTTGAAATAAATTATAATTGTTTACATTTTAGATTAGAATACCAAATAAAAATTCATGAGAACCAATACATTTATTAAATTTGATAAAATTTTAAAATATTTTTAAAAAAATTTAATGGAAAACAAATATTCAAATTAAATTATATTTTAAATGTTTGTTTACTTCAATTTTTTAAATTCTAATGAATCTCTTTTTTTATACACTAATAAAAATGATAATACATCACTTAATCAAAATGACGCAAATAACAAATAATAAACATAATAATAAAATTTTGATATAGATATTGTATCTTTTGAACTCCAATATATATTGGATGGTGATAAAACAATATTTATGACAATTACATAAAATTTTGATATTGTAGTAAATAAAAGTTATTTATACAATTATAGTGAAAAAATTATATTATAATTGATATAATGAGTTAGAAAATAAAAAATAATTAGATAAAATGTACTGAAATAGTATTCTACATGATGAAAATAAACATTAAATAAAAATATTAAAAAATTAATAAATGTGTGTCTTAGAAACAATTTGAGAAACTATTGAAAGAAATCGCACAAAGAAAAACAAATGTATAATTAAGGGTATGATAAGATGAAAAATACCTTAGACATCTAAGAACACTTTTCAAATATCAACATATATACTTAATGGTTGAGAAATAATTATTTTAGCGAAACAAAAGAGTAATTCAAAGGAAACAAAAAGTTAATAAAATAAGTAATTTTTTTATATTATCTAGTAAATAAAAGGTTTATGCTATTAAACACTGCAATTGAGAGTATTAAACATACTCATGTGAAAGGAAAATATATAATAAATAAAAATATTAAAAAAATAATAGAAATATTCAAATATGAGATATAAAATTTTAATTGACATACATCATTTTAAAATAATTACAAAAATGTTATGATAAGATGAAAAATATATTGGAGATGCGAATGTATTTCATAACAAACCAAATAATTAGAAGAAATAAAAGATTGAATATATATATATATATATATATATATATATATATATATATATAGAGTTACTTAATTATTTGTGAATATTTTAATAATTTAAACGATGACAGAGATATGACGGGGATGGGTATTATGGCGGGGATATGTACATCCCATAACCATCCCCCTAATTGAAAAAGTCGTGGATTTCCCATACCCATACCCATATTCATACCTAGTCAATGCCGGAATTTCCTGTCAAAATAAAAACGGGTTCGGACAATACCACGGGAACGAGTTTATTTGCCATCTCTAGTGATATAATATTTTTTTAATTAGGAAAAAAATATTATATTCATTGCAAAATAATCTAAATATCATCAAGAAAGAGAAAATTCAAAATTGAGAAAGAAAAAAATTTATTCTAATAAATTTTTAGTCCATTAAAATTATTATCTTTTCGCCAATATCTCACTATAGATAAAAATGATGAGAATCAACTTTAAAATTTAGATTGAAGAAAAAAAAAAACTTAAAAAAGTGTCTAGACTTTAAAATATTAACTAATTAAAATTCTAATGTATATACTCAACATAAAATTTAATTTAACTTTATCATTTTTTAGAAAAAATTATCTCTACTAAAATGGTTAGGAACAAATAATTAGAATGATTTCCTAGTTTATTTTGATAAATTATATAATTATTAATAAAATATATTTTAAAAGTTTGAAACTGATAATTTATTTATATAAATTAAACAAGTGTTCTATAAAAGGTTAGTTTCAATAAGCACCCTTTAATACATCTTCTTACTTTTTTTTTATTCCAAACCAATATAAAAAATACATGGTTGAGGCTTGTTTATAGTATGATGCATAAAATAGAACATTTCCAAAAGAAAAAAAGAAGAAAAAAAGAAGAGGGGCATTAAGTTGTGTGGATTTAAAAATAGGGAAAGAATTAATTAAAAGAAAGTTGATTTTGGTGGGTGGTAGTGAAAGAAGGATGATAAAGTGAGATATGTTTATGAAAGGAGGGATAGGTGGGTTTTGACAGTTTAGAGAGATTTGAGTGTGAGTTGCATCGGAAAGTGTTAAGAGCAGGTGAGAGCGCACCTACCATACCCACCGTGGACCACCACCACCATCTCAACCTCTTTCATTCATTTCAACACTCTCTCTCTCTCTCTCTCTCTGCACCATGCATGCCTTCAGCCACCATTGTGTTCTGTGTACTGTGCATCCCTTTCACACTCAAAACTTCTTCCGTCTTCCTATGCACGTTTTTCATGCCCCTTATCACTGCTCATCTTTCAAATATATAAAATAAATTCATTTTAACCGTCTAAATTTTAGACTTTATACTCTTTTTTTTTTTCTGACTTTGTAGAATTATTCTTATTTTGAATTTTTAAAATAAAGTGAGATAGTTTTTTAATTTTTGAATTTTGATATGAAATTAGAATTTGTATATGAAATTTAGATAATTTTTGTTTTCAAAATTTAAAAATAAAAAATATAATTTTTTTAACGTAATTATGTTTGCTTGATGTGTTAAAAAGCTTATCATACTAATATTTTTATTGTTAAATTTTATATTAAGAAATGATTAAAGAAATAGTAGTATATTTTAAATGATACTGTATAATTACTTCTAAAATTTTAATTCTCTTCTAAGTTTTTTATGTTTCAAAATGCAAACTCGACTTTGTAAAAATACCAAAATTTTCACCTCAAAAGAACCACGCTCATTTGTAGTAAAAACATTAATGTATCATTACCTATAATAATTTTTAATTTACTTCGTTAAAATTATTTAAGTTATCGGTAAATGCTATTACTAATATATTAATTATTTAATATGCTAACTCAACTGAAATACAAAAAACTGTGTATCCTAATACACTAAAGAGATAAAAGAGTTTTGGGAAAAGTTGAATTTCCAAAAGCAAGAACGTCATCGGAAAGTTTATATCCTCATCATATCTAAAGAAACATTGAGGCAATAAACTACAATCCATTTGAAGAGATGAATGGGAATAGGGTTTTGGTTATATTGGGCGATTATTATCTTGCTATACAAAATTCATCGGATCCCATGACACTTGAGTATGCAAAATTCAACATTGTCCAAAAGAAACATCAAGTTATTATTATTATTTTAAGTTGGCTCGTGCTTCTTGCTCAGAAATGTTGATGATCAAAGAATGAGGTGCAAAGTCAAAACACATTTGAAAGTGTGGAAAGTGGCAACATAAGACTAGGGATTATGTGTTGTCGTTTTATTTGGAGTGAGGGACCGACCATTCTCACGGATCACCAAACCTTGACGCAAAAACCAACCCTAGGACTATGCATTATGCTCTGTATAAGCTACATATAATTTAGTATTGAAAAAAAAAAAAAACATATTGTGGACTACAAATAGTGTTTCATATGTTGCTTAGTGCAAACCGTTTACCTGTCTCTAGTTTACTTCCAATTATTCTAAGTTAACGGAAACCTACTTCGTCTGAGGTGTTTGGTTGAGTAACAAATGAAGTGAATCTGACATGAGAAAGGAAGATGGTCTATGTCATCAAAGAATAATGTTTTCTTCCTTAATTTATCATTGCCCTATTTCTATAAACTACTTTGACAATAAAAAGTACTTTGTGTGAACTTGTGTTTTCGGTGCATCCAATTATTAAATGTAAACTATTGTTATAATCTTAATTTAATTATGATACGTAAGAGACAGGAAGTGAGAATAAAAGTTAAGGAATAAGTGTAATGAAAAATCATTTTAGACTTGTGTGGTGGAGTTAAACGTACAAACAAAAAAAGAAGTAAGGAATGAAAATGGAATTAATATAGAGGGTGATTATTGTTAGGAAGTTAGAAACAACTTTATATTACTCAAAAGAAATTTTCCTCTTTCCAAAATCTAACCTGCTTCTTCCTTTCTTAACTCTTAATTCTTTCTCTCCTTGTGAAGTTGTTGTTTACAAGACATTGTTACGGCAAGAGTAGATTACCAATTGTGAAAATTCAAATAAGAAAAAACTTTCTCTTTCTCTTTTTCAAATAACTCTTATAGTGTGTTTGGATGAGGAAATTTAAGAAAGTAATTCATTTATTTGAAGAATTTGAAATTCTTACAAGAAAAATGACATGTTTGGATGATAAAATTAAAAGAAATTTGAAATTGAGAAATTTTAAGAAGGTATTTCAAATAACTAAAATAGTATAATTTGAAATCCACTCAAAAAAGAAGGAAAATCAAATTCCACAAGTTGTGGAATTGCTTATTGGTTAGGACATAAGAGATTCACATGTCCTAAAAGTCGAGTCGGGTTTGGTAGAAGGTCGAGGCAAGTCGGTTTGCGCTAAAGGTCGAGACAAAGGTTGAGTCAGGCTGGTCTGGGTTAAAGGTCGACCTAGTAGGTCCAGATCGAAGGTCTTGCTGAGTCAACTTGGGCCAAGTGACAACCGACTCAGCCTAAACTAAAGGTCATGTCAAGTTGGCTCAGGTTGAAGGTTAAGACGAGATGGTTCTGAACCGAGTCATTTCGGGCCAAAGGTTGAGCCTAGTCGGCCCTTGTCGCAGTTACAAGTTCAAATCAGTTGAGGTCAAATCAATTCAAATTGTGCCGATATCGAATTGTTTGAATCGGCCCAAGTCTAACAACTTAAGGTTGAATTGACTCGACTTGACCAAAAATCAACACGAGTCGTACCAAATTGAAGGTCGAACTAAGTTAAGTTAGACTCAAAAGTAGTATAGTTGAGTTCGTCGAAAAATAGAAATTAAATTGTCTTATCTAAACAATAAAATTGAAATCGAAGATGTTTCAATTATTTTATCCAAACTAATTATTTAACAAATGAAGAGAATTCAATTGCAAGTAATTCAATTACTAAGTATTTTAATTTCTTGGAATTGTTGAAATCCCCCATCCAAACATAAGATTAAGAAATTTTCTCATTTCGTTCAATATTTTGAAGTCATTTACAACAAGCATGAATGGCTATTTTTATCCTCAAGCATTTAAACATTCAAATGATAAATGCATCCTAATTGAAATGAAACTCTAAAGCCTAAGTCACTAGTGCAGTTTTCCCTTTTTACCTCAAGCTTTAGGTCTCGGTTCCTGCGCAACCGAAGCCTATATAACCACAGTGGTATTTTTGTAATTAAATTGAACTTATAGGCTTCGGTTGCATGTAAACCGAAGCATATACCTGATGCTGGGAACCTATAGGCCTCGGTTAAAAGACAACCGAGGCCGAAACCTATACGAAAATTCAATATTTTATTTTTTAATAAACTAGTGGAAGTCATAGGCATCGGGTTACCAACAAACGAGGCAAAACTGAAATGGAATATGCCTCGGGTGCAATTTGAACCGAGGCCTACGGTTATATGCCTCGGTTATTAATTACAACTGAGGCCTATAGTTTAAATTAGGGATTTAATTTGGGGAAAATTTTTCTCGCGCAGACTTCGTCTTCTTCCTCGGCTCTCGCACGACTTTGTCTTCTTCCTCTCCACGCTACCTTCACCTTCATCTTGCCTTCTGCAACAGGTTCTTCATCGCGACAGAAAAAGATGGTTCTTCCTCCAGTAAGCCGCGACTCTAGTGGTGGTTTTCTGTCGACGACAATGACTCCGGTGACACAGTAGTGTGCAGGGGTTCTTCATCACGACAGTGGACAGTGATTGTGGTGGTAGCATCAAGAACGATGGTGTTGGGTGGTTCTTCCTCTCGTCAGCGGCGACTCTGGTGGTGGGTTTTTCGTCGACGGCAGTGGCTCTGCACGACACAGTGATGTGCAGTGGCAGTAGTCTATTCGTCTTCTTGGCTTTAACGACAACAAGTCCTCTTGGAATTCGTGGTGCTTCTTCGGTCACTTCTCCATTTCCCACATATTGGTGAATTTTGATTCCACTGGTGAGTGATTCTGTGATATTTTTGTTTTTCATATTACTGTCTATGTGCATTGGGTTTATTGTTCGTTTGTGTGCATTGAAGGTGGTGGCATGAATGTTATATGTTTTGAGCAATTTAGTGAAATAAAAGATGGTTGGAAGATAAAGTCCATGTAGTCTATTTTAATGGATTGGAATGTTATCTATTTTGTAGGTGATATTTAGTCATATGTTGTAGTGTGCACCAAGTTGGGAGTGCTAGCGGTTGGTAGTGCACCTAATTGGCACAAAAACGCCTTTTGTATCTTTATTTGTTGCTCACGTGTCACACTCGTAGGTGTATAATCTTCTAACCTTTATTTTTAATGCGATTCTAAATTTTTTTATGCCACTTATTTGGATGTTAGATATGTTATTCATTATATGCTTAAATATATCGTGTTAGCCTTAGTTTCCCGTTTGAGATTGAATACGATAATTATTTATTGTCTCCAATTTTTTTTTTTCGAAAAAATTGTATTTTGTAACATATAATTTAAAAGGAGACATTATTAATAATTTAAATGTATTCAATCTTGAATTGTCTAGTTGGACAGTTTAAGAAGATTAATCATTTTCTAGTAGTTTATTGGAGCATATATATATATATATATATATATATTTATATATATATATATATATATATATATATATATATTAATATACATATCTTAAAATTCATGAATATTTGTCAATTGTATTTTGTATTGATCTTCGGGTGCATATTTGATTGTGGTTGATAATCACTTTCATATCGTGTATCTTGAAGAACAATGCGAAATGCTGGCAAAATTTCGTGAAATTTAAGATATGTATTTTAAAAGTAATATGTTCCAATAAAATAAAGAAAGTGAATCTTCTTGAATGGGATAGGGTCACACCTTCATTACGCCGTGAGCATTGATTCAAAGATTACTGAAATTGTTCACCAATTTCAGTATATATACGTATGGATCGAGATTGGATTAATTTACCACGTATCAATGCTGAGTATGAGAATGGAGTTGAAGAATTTATAAAATTTGCGCAACATTATAAGGGTAGAAGTGATGATGAGGTGAAGTTCAGATGTCCTTGTGTCAACTGTTTGAATGGGAGAAAGTTGAATGTAACTCAAGTTAGAGAACATCTTATTTGTGATGGTTTCCTTAAAAGTTATACAATATGGACATGGCACGACGAATTAATAGACTTTCCAACTGTTTCCCGAACTGAATATGTTATCGATTCCATCACGGAAGAGCGACGGGAAGAGCGAGTGCAAGAAGACAATATGGAGGACATGATACGAGATGTTGGCGCAAAAGCTTTTGCACAAGCGCATGTCTATGAGACAATGTCTGCTGATGCGGAAACTCCATTGTATGTCAGTTCAACTAAGTTCACGCGGTTGTCAGCGGTTTTAAGACTTATGAATTTGAAAACAACCAATGGGTGGATGGATAAAAGCTTCACAGAATTGCTCGTGCTCTTAAATGAAGTGCTTCTCGAGGGAAATACTCTACCCACTCGAAACTATACGCCAAGAAAATTCTTTGTCCGATGGGTATGGAGTATAAAAGGATACCCACATGTCCTAATGATTGCATATTATACAGAAAAGAATTTGAAGATTTGAAAAAATGTCCAAAATGCGGGTCATCACGGTACAAGCAGAAAAGAAATAGTGAAGATAGTGGTCAAATAGAGAAGGAAGGATTTGCTTTGAAAGTAGTCTGGTACCTTCCAATCGTGCCCAGACTTAAGCGTTTGTTTGCAAATCCTAAAGACGCTAAAAACCTTAGATGTCATGTAACTGAGAGAAGATGTGACAAACTCCTTCGTCATCCAGCTGATTCAATGCAATGGAAAAATATTGATAAGGAATTTCCCAAGTTCGATGAAGAATGTAGAAATATTTGTTTTGGCTTAGCTACCGATGGAATGAATCCATTTGGTAATTTAAGTACAAACCACAGTTGTTGGCCCATTATATTATTCATTTACAACTTATCTTCTGGACTCTCCATGAAGAGAAAATACATGATGTTGTCTGTGATGATATCTGGTCCAAAGCAGCCTGGAAATGACATAGATGTATATCTTAATCCTCTACTTGAAGACTTTAAGTTGTTGTGGGTTGATGGTGTTGAAGTATTTGATTTTTCGCTTCTGAAACTTTCATGATGCATGTAATGTTATTTTGCACCATTAATGACTTTCCAGCTTACGATAATTTATCGGGGTACAGTGTGAAGGTTCATAAAGCATGTCCTATATGTAAAGAAAACACTACATCTCATCAATTGAAAAACGGAAGTAAGATTGTGTATCTGCACCATCAAAGGTTTTTACAAGTTAATCATCCTTATCAAAGGTTAAAAAAAACATTCAACAGACACCAAGAAAATGACGAACCACCAATTCCATTGACTGACCTTCAAATTCTTGAAAAAGTTAATAAAGTACATCATGTATTTGGAAAAACATCCAAGAAGTCATCTACATCGAGTCCTTGGAAGAAAAAATCAATATTTTTTTATCTTCCATATTGGTCGAAGTTACAAGTTAGGCATTGTATAGATGTCATGCATGTAAAGAAGAATGTGTGCGATAACTTGATTGGTACACTACTTAACATTCAGGGAAAGACAAAAGATGGAGTAAATGCTCCTTTGGATGTGGTTGAAATGAAGATCTGAGAAGACTTGGCACCAAGGGAGGTTGGTAGGCGTACTTATTTACCTCCTACATGTCACACTTTGTACATACAAGAAAATATAAGTTTTTCCTTATTATTAAAGAGTGTCAAGGTACCTCAAGGATACTCTTCAAATATTTAGAGTTTAGTGTCCATGCAAGACTTGAAGCTTGTTGGCCTAAAGTGATGAAGGATTAACTTGTTCCTTTTTAAGATTGTTGAATATGGTGTGAGTCGTTTAAGAAAGCTAAGTGAAATCCCCACTGGACATTAAGATAGCAAGCTATCTAGATGTGAAGGTTCCTTTCACAAAGCTCAAGAGAAGAAGATGATGGATTGATTCAAAACAAAAAGGAAATGGAAAGCACATAAACCATAGAAAACCAAGAATAATTAAAGGAAGAAGAAAACATAAAATAGAAAGGAAAGAAATGGTAAGAAATGTGAGAAGCACGCCACTACAAGGCTAGGCTAGAAGCCATGGCAACCTTGAAGATGAGTGGATGTGTGCCGCCACTTGCTATGCAAGATAAGGCTTAAAAGTAT
>Ga0214545_1005823_pt1 | contig 21964 bp, 7 predicted proteins | sample CNSS4metaG_FD_160064 | JGI IMG/M metagenome (GOLD analysis project Ga0214545, IMG submission 160064) | Root nodule microbial communities from cowpea collected in UCLA plant growth center, Los Angeles, California, USA - CNSS4 | ecosystem: Host-associated > Plants > Roots > Nodule | place: USA...
TTATTTTTTATAAATATACTTTTATTTTATTTATTAACTTAATAACATTACAACATCATCAATTATTAATATAATTCAAAAAAATGTGTACACACAGGCGCGATAGCGCCTGTGTTTACACTAGTTACTATTAATAGGATTAATACGTAAATTTTAATATGGTGATTTCTAGAAACATCACCACACCTTTTCTATCCTAATGCTCATTAAATAGTCCACCGTCCCCAAAAATGATGGCTCTTACGATAAGATCGAGCTATTTTAAAATAATCAAAGATGGTAAATTAAGAGATTTTACTTATTAATATAAATACTACCAATCATATTATGTATTTATACGTAAGTACTTATCTTGAACAAACTTTTGTATACGTTGATCTGAGGATCGAGTAGAATAACCAGCCTTAACAATTTCTCTGTCTCGTACCAAAAGAGAACTACTATGCAGAATGTCTTTACGTTACCAACAAAAAGTTACAAAAGTGGAAGTTGTTTTATGAAAAATAGTAACGTGGTTGAATGGTCAACTCGGCTTAATTTGCATGTGAAACGGCCCAACACAAAGGCATCGACAAAGGAAGAGATGGCGTTTACTTGGTTCCTCTGCACTGTAACAACGTAAGGCAGTGTAATGCAATTGGCAATGGTGCACTGTTCTAGCATGACGCACAATCTGCTGCTTCCGTCACAGCCCTCATCACCACGATGACTTTCTCTTTACACTTACAACGGAAGATAAGGAACAAACAAGTAAAATAAACAAAAGCCAAAGGAACAAATGAATAATGTTGTGTTACATAGTATTATAATATTCTCACGCTATTCACTGCTCTCCTAGCCTCAGTTCATACACAGTACACTCTTCTTCTCTCTTCTTGTTTACTTCCAACATGGACATGAATTCCTCAAGTGGTGCCTCCGGTTGGCTTTATGATTATGGTTTTGATATCCCTGTTGCTGGTGCTGACTTCATGGTTGCAGCAGACTCTGGAGGTTTTAGTTGGGGGCCTCAAAATCACACCTTGAAGGGTCCTTCACATACGAGGTTGGTTTGGTTTGTAGCTTTCTGTTCTTCTTTTACCTTCTGTTTGCACCACTGAGTGTTGTTGAGCATGGGAATTGTAGTGAATATTGTTTGAATTAACCTTTATTTACAAGCTGGAACTGCCTTATGATGATTGTTGTATAATTGCAGCTTGGAAATGGAATACTCACTGGATTCAACTGTTCTGGAAAATAGTCCTTCAAAGCGGTAATATCTCTTCTGGCTCTGTAAGGAATATATGAAGTAAAAGTTGTACCTTCACAACTGTTTCTATGATTTAGAATCTTGGCATGGAGCAGGGATGTTCGAGTTATCATAACCAGGACAATTTCAAATTTTGTACAGTTTGAAGCCTCCCATGACATGTTCTATGCCTTAAGGGATTCTACAGCAATAGGACACCCAGTTGGCTAGAACTTTACATAAGGATTTTCTCCATGCTGTAAATATAGAAGAGGAAATTAATTCTATGTACTACAGTCAAAGTGGGTTTGAGTGAAAAGAATCTTATCGTGCTCTGAATTTAGTTGAATAATTCTTTCAATTGGGTCTAACCAATTATTATTAGTCACAGTGAAGAATATGGACCTCAAGAATGTTTCTCGTGTGTTAATTGATGTTCATGTATTTGGAGATTAGGAATTACTACTATGTTTCTTTGTTAGTTAACAGTGACTATGTTAAACTTTAGTCAACTAATACAGGGTTAAGTATACGGATCTGCTATGCTTGATGACAAAGTTCAATTAGTGACTTGAAATTTCTGATGAATTTGCCCGTGTCCTTTTCTTTTACCTCTGTCATCTTTCTCTTTGATTCATTATTTTCCCTAAATCCTTTGGAACTGCTACTGCAGGTTAAGGACTGAGTCATGTGCATCTGGCGCCAAGGCGTGTCGCGAAAAAATGCGAAGGGATAAACTGAATGATAGGCATGCTATTACCTTGCGTCTTATGTGATTGAGTTTAGTGTTCAAAATCTCATGTCTTCAATTTGGCATGATTTTAAGGTTTCTGGAATTGAGTTCCATCTTGGAGCCTGGTAGGCCGCCCAAAACAGACAAAGTTGCAATATTAAGTGATGCTGCTCGAGTGGTAGTCCAATTGAGAAATGAAACCGAGAGGCTTAAGGAAATGAATGATGAACTACAGGGAAAAGTTAAAGAATTGAAGGTGATTTTCTGTTTCTAGAGATTATTTTACTTTGATGAATTAACTTGGTAGAGTTTAGTTCTGTCTGGAATTCGATCGGTAAGCTCTCTGTATCGAAACAAGTTCTGATTGTGCGTAGTTCTTAACTTTTGTTTCCTTGCAGGCTGAGAAGAATGAGCTTCGTGATGAGAAGAATATGCTGAAGGATGAGAAAGAAAAGTTGGAGCAACAGGTAAAACTGACAAATATACATAACAGTTTCGTCCCTCAAGCCCAAGCTGCTAAAGGACAAGTTGGTAGCCACAAGCTGATACCTTTCATTGGCTATCCTGGAATTGCTATGTGGCAGTTTATGCCTCCTGCTGCAGTTGATACATCAAAGGATCATCTGCTTCGACCTCCAGTTGCATAAAGTGGTTAGCAATAGCATCCACTTTGTTGTGTGTGCTCTTTGCTTGCGTTATTTTTGTATAAGTCATCCATCCTACCTGTTGTGTGTTTTCTAAAAGTCATTGGAGAAGTGTGCTCGGAAACTGATTAATAAGATAAATTTGTGCTATTGTTGCTTGAACTATTTTAAGAAAGTGGACCATGTCATGGCTATAATGTGTGTTGCATGATTAAAAATAAAAGTGTGTTTTAGTGATTCTTTGCTGGAATGTTTCCTTTTTTTTCTTGGTCCAGGTTCTAGAACCAAAATGATCACCTATATAATACTTCTTTCATTTTCAAGAGCAGAAAGTGCCTATTGTTTCAAGGTACTGAATGAATATCATGTCCATTTGGGAAGTTGTATCATCTCATCGTTATATAGGAAATTTATTTTCTGCGGTTTATAAATATAGGGGAAGATCCCATCTATTTGTCTGTTCTGTCTTTTTCACATCACCTGTGAGAAAGTAGTTTAGTTTCCTTTCATTTTTAAGCAAAGTTCTGAGAACTTGAAGATGTAAGAGCAAGCTTATCCTCGGTAGGATGATCCGAAAATCAGTTTCAGTAATGGGGTCTAAAATCAAATATCATTGACTAATAACACACGCTCATAAAAATTATATCTGAATTTGTAAGCAATAACCACACCAAACTGACAAAGAGAACACCAGAACAATTTTCATACAATGAACTCAGAAGTAACGATTAACTAAAATTTTCACCGTCCTTAGAAGGCCATAAACATCATTAGGAAGCTTGAAACTATAAAGGAGGCTTGTAGATTTCCTTCCCTGGTAGATGAAGCTGACACGTCTTGTGAATGTTGTGCTAGAGGTGAAACAGAAGCAGGAAATTCATTAGAAGGAATGACTGGAGAAGATATAGGACTTTCTATATCAGTTTGGAACGATGGACTTGGTGCTGCGGGAATTTCTTCAGGTGATTCTGCAGGCGAAGTAGTAGAATCTTCAGGAGATGCTGCAGTGGCAAGAGTGTTTACTTCAACCTTCATTCCTTGGCTGCAATGTCCCATTGTTCCACAGATGAAGTATCTTTTCCCTGGTGAGGTGAGAGGGATGGTTGTGGCGCCATCGTTGTAAGACTGAATAGGGTTGGATGGCTGGCAAGAATCATAGTCTGCCTTTGTAACTTCAACCACATCATGGTTTGGCAGGTACTTGAAAACTGCATTCATCAATGTCAATGTCAATGTCATCAACTTAGAAACAATACATGAAGATGATGTGCTTCACTGATGCATGCTTAGAGTGACTTACCTAGACTGTCTCCCACTGAAAGTATCTGAGATGATGCCCATGATTGAAGGTTTGAGTTTGTGTCCCACCCACCATTTGGTCCTCCAACAATGTAATTTGTAGCCAAGGCCAATTTGATGAGTATGGTCAAAAAAGATACCCTGAAGATGATTGCTGGAACACCCATATTTTCTAATGGCTAAGTGAGGTATGTGGAGTGATGGAGAAGATTCACAAGAGATGAGAAGTGATAAAAGTTGTTTGGTTGTGTCTGACATTTTGACCTTGAGTTTAGAAGTGTATATATAGAGACATAATGGAATTTGGAGAAGAATCTTTGTGGTTCATGCAAATGCTGGAGTTGGTACAGTCATGCAGATGAGAGGGATTATATGAGTTGGTAAAGTCCTGACTCTTCCATATGATTCCTAACTTCTTATTTGTTAAATTTAAGGTGGTTGATGCTTGGAGGATTCACAGGTGTAGAATTTTCAGATGATAGTTGTTGGATTCACAACAACTCAACTTCAGCCTTTTTTTTCACATCTATGATTTGAAAACTAATTTATCAATTCCATCATAAAAATTATGCGACTTAGTTCACTTGCACGCACATCATTCTACCGAAAAGTTTCACAAAATTCTTTTTCTCTACTCCATCCAATCAAAATCTGGCATCACAATTTTTTTCCCCTTAATTTGTAGAATAAATGTCAGAGAAGTACAGGGGAATCATTTTGAGGCTGGGCCAATTATTCCCTTGAGGTGCACCTAATCCATGCATCCAACCAACCCATTGTGGCAGAATATTAAACTAGTGTCTAATTGTTGGCAAGTAGGGATCTAATAAGGAACATAATAAAAAAGCAGAGGAAACTGGTTTTTACTAATATTGATAGCTTTACATCTCCTCTATTTACGGTGAAATTCCTAGCTAACTGTTTCGAATAGGTATCAATATGATACATTTCTCTAGGTAGAAATCCACTCTGCATCATACAACTTTATTCAACTTTATAATCATAATATCTATAAAATAGATTTTTATCTATTTATATATTATAAATTAATTTTATCTTTAGTTAATGGAAGATTTTTAATCTAATTTTCATTTTGGTTAGGATTGATTCTAACACAACATCAAACTTCATTGTGATGGATTGTAACTCATAATTATATATCATATTAAGAGGGAAATTTTAAGTTTAATCCATCTGAATATATAAAGTAAGATTTGCATGTTTTATCTCTGATTCTAATGTACAGTGTTTTTGTTTTTTTGGATTTACAAATCCCTGCGGCATATAACATTAGAGTTTGAGAAGCATTCTAAGACAAACCACTTAGCAACTCATGGACTTTAGCAACTCATTGGATTACAGTTAAAGAAATTGAGTTTCTTTCAAAAAAAATCTGGTTGAACGGAAAAACATCTTCAAGTTACTTTAAAATTAAGCAATTTTTGTACCAAATGAAACATTAAAAAAATTGTCAAACATTTGACATCATTTTCAATTCAGAATGAAAGTGGGTTGGGCTCCCAAACGGGAAAACAAACACACCCGTCTTAGATGTTAACCTCATAAAACTTGTTCCACTAATCAGTTTCAGCAAAGAAGTATTCATTAGATAGGTTGTGTTAAATGTTCAAAAAGAAAGTTTTATTATTTACATTAGTCTTGTAACATCCCAATTTTAGCAGCTTAAAACTAATAAAAATAGGGAGTTTCATCATAGTTTCAAAACAGATAATCCAGTGTACTCAATATATTAATACAGTCTTACAAAATGTATGACTATAAAAATATATCACTTATACACTTAAACTAAACTAATAAACTATGTACTACCGACCACTGCTAAAGCTCCCACTGGAAACCTCCTCTTTAACACTAACACGATGGCTCTTCATCCTCCAAAAGTGTTTTTGACACTGCAATCACATCTGCTCCCACCGAATAGGTGATTATCGCAAAAGGAAAACATACAACACGAGATAGACACACAGAAGGGTAAGCTAATCTGATTAAAGGAATCATACAGTTCAATTATAAACATAAATCATGCAATCTTTCTCATTTTCACCAGAATCACATAGATCACCCCAAACACAATGTAGATATATTACTATAGACTCGATATCCGGATTATGTAAGCAACATTGAATCTCTGGGTGGCTTGCACCTGTGAAGGTTCCCAAACTCTGCAGAGTTTGGACACAAGGGCAACCACTCCCAAGGTAAGTCTCCTTCGCGTCTATGACTGAATCGGGTCCACAGACTAGGACCTCCTGCTACTCCTCACGACATAATCCATTACACTCTACATGAGCCTTAATGGTTATTGGAGCGTCAGGATACCAACCCATACGGAGTCCTCATGTCCTTACACACACTAACATACTCTTTTGAATTTCCCTTGAAATTCTAATTCAACCACTTCTTATCATATTCCAACTTCAAGCAATTTCACCACACATATTACCAGTCATAACAATTCATGCATATCATAACTAAGTTCACATTTAAACATAACTTCATCCATTAGAAACAGAGAAATAATACTCAGCGGCAGAGGTTTTCGCCCAAGCTAGAGGGTCTCGCCTAGGCGAAAAGGGCTCTCTCGCTTAGGCGAGTCATTCTCGTCTGAGCGAGGCTCGAAACAGAGAGCAGCCCAAACTCTGGGCGAATTCTCGCTCAGGCTAAGCTGTCTCGCTTAGACGATAGTGACTCTCGCTCAAGCGAGACTGGCTCGCCTAGGCGAGATCTCGCGCAGAGACAAGGGATGAGTTTCTGGTGTTTTCGCTCAGGCGAGAGCTGCTCGCTTAGGCGAAAATACCAGATTCCCAATCTGTTCTCACATGCAACAGTAAAGAAATCTAGCACAATTCAAGCATACACTCAATTACACATTTCAAGCACTCATACAACAATCAATCATGCAATTCAAAGTCATTAGAATGATTTCTATACGAAATTCAAGTAAAACAGTTAGCTTCCCTTACCTGTTATCCTGTTTAGACAACTTTATAAACGTCAACGCCTTAAAAACGTCAACACCTCTAACTCCACAGGATGCTCTATCTACACATAGAAACATCACAAGAACGATCAGGACATACCGTTATGATCACTGATCAGCAAAGACTCATACTGATGATTAAAACGTCGCATGCAAGCGGAAGAGGGCTTGCATGCAACAAAAAACAGAAAAAGACTAAAAAAGAGAGCGGAAACTCAACTTACACGAACGGAGAAACTAATCGGTCCAATTTGAAGAGCTCGCCGAGAGGATCAATCCTACGGTCTCAGTTCTTCAATCAGACGATTAGAGAGACAAAACATCTAGAGAGAAGTCAGAGAACTCTAGAAAAGTGGTTTCTAGAGAGATGGTGTGTTTTAAAATAATGAAACTCGTTTATAACAATTCTATTTATACTAAAACCTTTTAATATTAAAATAATTGAGTCTCACTATTTTTAAACCACTATCACTTTTAAAACGTCATTTTCTAGGGTCTTACAAGTCTTATTTGATTCGAATTATTTTTATAACCAAAATTATAATCTATATCAAATAAAATATAATAAAATTTGTAATATCTCTTCTACTTCTTATTATTATTATAATTATTATTATTATACTAATAAAAGATAATGGGAGTAATGTTGCTAATGACGCTGAAGCCAGCAACACTGTTTAACACAAAATGTCTTTCTTGCATCACTTATTTTATATCATTGTTGGCTAATACATTATCATTTTTTCTTCAAGTGTAACCTTATAAATATCTTGGTTGTATAACTTTCTTATTTTATATATAACATTTTTTAGTACTTATCACCATGTCAAGACCTTCTTCTAAAAAAATGTAATTATTGACGTAAAAAGTTAATTGAAAAAATTCATTATATTTAAGAAAATTGGCCTTTCTAAATCAGAGAGGTATGGATGGAAAAAGATTATTACTTTATATTAGCATTAATATATATAATTAAAGGAATCATGATTGAATTCCTCATGATTTGGTTTAATCAAAATTCAATTCTCACAGCTTAGTATTTGAAAATTGGAATCGTCAATAGAGCAATAAAGTTGTTTCGCAACTAAATTATTCATCGCTTGCAGACTGATTTATGCATATCTAAAAACATATTCAAGGGACATTTCAGAAAGGCGTTTTGTGGCTTAAAAAGGGAAACAAAACTCTGTTTTGCTTTTAATAAATAGGCTTAAATATATTAGTGGTCATATTTTCATAAATTTTATTTATTTTGATTCTCATTTTTTTTTTAAAAGTTTAAAAGGTCTTAACTTTTGTAATTGTGGTTAATTTGTTTTTTTTTTCTATAATTAGGTTTGGTATAAAAATAATGAAATAAATATTTAATATAAATGTGAATTTTAATAAAAAAATTTGTATAAAATTTACACAAAAATTAAATTTGATCAATTTCGAGAGGGACAAAATTAGGATTCGATAAAATAAAATAACAAAAATTGAGACTAAATAAAAAAAATAAAAAAAATTATAACTAAATTGAATATAAGACACGAGACACTGATATGTGATAATAATACTAACTTGACATGTGGTAGTAACACTGACTTGACATATGGTAGTAACACTGACTTGACATGTGACACTGTATCACAATGATGACTTAACACATGAACAATTTTTTAAATTAAAAAAATTAAAAAAATTAAAAAATAAAAATAAAATTACAAAGTGACACGTGACAGACATCTTCTGTTAACAATTTAAACGACATCTAAAAAAGGAACCAAATTAACCACAATTTACAAATATTAAGATATTTTTAAATCTTTCAAAAAATGAGAACTAAAGTGAACAAAATTTACCAAAATTAGAGCTAATGATGTATTTAAGCCTAACAAATAGATCATAAAGGAAAAGAAAAATTATATAAAATACATGTTGAAAGAAAATTTTATTAAGTTTAAGAAATAAGTGAAACCCATGGAAAACTTAGCATATTTAAATGCTTTAATAGAGATGAATTAAAACCAAGAATTGTAACATGAATTCAAGACAACATAAAACACATGATTACGATGCAAATTAAGTTAAGATGTCCTTTACTTACCCTTAAACATTATATACACACATTTTTCATTTTATATTATCTAAAAAGGTTAAAGAGTTGAAAGAAGAAAGAAAAAATGAAACCTAATTAGAACACTTCTTTTGTAGAAAAACATATAGTCTAAACTCGTGCAATGGTACCACTTTCTACATAAAGATAAATTTTCCAATTTGTAGTGGAAGTGTACTGACAAATGCTATGGTATCACTAGAAAAGTAATATAGCACTCACAAAATGAGAGAAATGGTTATTAAGAACGTATTACATAAAATTTAAAACACTATTACTTTATTGACTTAATTAAAAAGATTGATAAAATATTTTTTGAATGAGTTGATAAATATAAAGTAATTATACGTAAGTTTTAATTTATATTATTATAAAAAAGCAAAGTTAGATTTATCATTTTAGTTTTTAAATTAATCTCACATATCAGGTCGTGCTTTTAATCATATTTTATTTATTTTTTAATTATCACATTCAATTTTTACTTTTCAAAATATATTTTATCACTATTATGAATTTGTGTCGATAAAAACTCAACTCAAGATCATTAATACGAATGTTTTGATAATTTATAATATTTTTGTTTATTGTTTGAGAAAGGGGTATAACTCATATCTGAAGTTACAGCTCCCACCCACAACTCTGCCTCCTATTTGTCCAGCACAACATCTCGGAAAGTCGTTAATTGCATCAGCAAGACACTTGTTGCAGTCATAGCTAGATAGGTCTCTGGTGCACTGAGCCATCCCATAGAGTGTGTCTGAGTTCTCAAGCTTTTGCTCTCCGCTTGCATACAACTTAGGATTATTCACCCAAGCTTTCTTTGAAATTCCGCTAAGAAATTCTATAGTCTTTGGGTTAAATGTTGTTGGATCACTCGCGCGTTTGCTGTTCCACATATAAATCTTGATTCTGTCATCAGTGGTACCAAAAAATTCAGTGTCCGAGTACTTGAACATGCAGTTGTCGTACCATATGATGCCACCTTTGTTGTATGGACAACGACTGAGGATTTCTTTGGTTGCGTCAGAGACACAAGTTTTGCATTCTGAGGCTGACAAATCGCCACGACAAAGAGCAAGCCCGTATGGTTTTGAGTTTACGTTGTTGCCCACCGAGCTCATTGCAAAACCTGTTGAATAGGTCTTGTAAATGAGCTTGATGACGAGTGTTTTCAACTGTGTTTCATAGGGACTATGATCTGTGAAGTTCTCAGAGTTTGAACACAAATGGTAAATAGGGTCTCCAAAACATGTTTGGTGGAGAAATAGGCTCAATGAAACTAAGAGAAGAATAGTATAGAGCTTTGAGGAAGACATTGTTGATCAATGAGCTATCAAGAAAATTTTACGATGATGATGACTTTTTTTGCCTATGAATTTGAGGAGGGTGTGAGACCATTTATAGAGAAAAAATAGTTTGCAAGAAAATTCACTTTTAATAAAGGAAATATCTATCACTAAAAGTATGAAAATTCATCTTCAGAACACCTTATACTGGGTTGGTGTGAAATATTTCATGTGTAAACATTGGTTCAAATTAATTTCAACATCATCTTTATCCTAAAAAAATATCATCTTTTGTTTGATGACATGAGTAGTGATGGTGATATGTAATATAAAGAGCATTAGGGTGAGAGTGAAATAAAAAAATATTATATATATATAAAATCTGTTTCCTTAACTCCTCTCGTACAATAATTTTTAAATATATATAAAAACATAGGTTTTTGTCTCATTAGCTATCAATCACAAATTAAAATTGTATAAAAAACAATAAATTAAAATAGAATATGTATTATAATTCTTATTTTAATCACTTAAGGAATCATAAAATTTTTGACTAAAGAATAATTCCAAAATTCATCACAGTAATCTAGCACTAGTTAGTGTCAACATAAATAATCACTACCTATCCTGCCATGACCATGACCTAACTATCTTCAGTGCCGCACAAGTTAGAGTACAACCAACAATGAAAAGGGAAAAAAGAAAGTGTGAAAGAGAGAAATGACCAATCCTTGTTAAGAGAAGATTCAAAGTCCTGGAAACATTATGGATATGGAAGGTGTAAATATTACCATTTTATATCATATACTTTTGTTAAATTTTAAGCAAGAGCTTGGAAATTGGAAAGAATAATGGGTAGAAACAGATAAACATAGTAATAGAGAATTTGTGAATGATGGGCAAGAGAACTTAAAGTAAGTATAATTTTTGTAAAGACTAATACTCAACAAAATTGGATGTTAGCTTTATTTATAAATTTTTTTATTATTTAAAGGGGAAAACTCAAGCATATGAGTCAAATATATATTTCCTTTCACAAAATATCTACCAGCTCATGCCTTAGAAAGTTAAGAATATTGTAGGTATGCGATTAGGACCTTGTTCTTTTTAGTGAGCATGTACTTTAAAATTATTATTTTTATTTAATTTTATACTTTATGATAATTATGAAATATACAGTCGTTTAAGTTAAATAACTCACTTCACTTAACAAGATTTTTAAACCCGTATAAGATAGGAGATATAAGATTGACTAATTGATAAAAGTTGAAACCCCCTTGCATATCAAAGGATAACTAATGGTTTGCAAGTCAAAACTATAATCACACATATAATAAAATTTCATTAATTTTTTTTTCTTGTAGTGCCAATTCATCATAATTATAACATTTTTTATTCAATTTAATTTATTAACTTAAAATTTATCATAACAATTAACACTAATAAAAAAACTCAGATTTTCTGTGACATCTCATTTAAATAGATTAATCTACTAAAACAAAACATCGCATAGTTATAATATTAAGGAGCAAAGCTGATAGAAGAAACAAGAGTTAAAGAATGTACTTTAAGAGTCATCCATAGGAGTACTTAGAGGGAAACTTGGGCATACAACACTGCCATAAACAAAAACAAATCTAAAGTTTAACAGTTGTGCAAAAGAAATGCTCTAAGAGCATGGAATTACAAGGCACTAGGGCCATAGAACTTCTTCGAAAGCCATAACAACGGGCCCACTAGGCTGCACTGCTACCACCATCAGGCCTACCTCCAGAAGTATTCTCGTCTGTTCCCACCAATGGTGATCATCGCAAAAGAGAAAACACAACAGGAACATACACAAAATGCAAAGGTAAGCTAGTGTAATTTGAAACTTATCATAGTGTAAAAGAACAAGTACATAAACATTCCCAGACATACAACACAGAGACACATAAGTCATGTTATGGCAAACAAGCAAGACACTATGACTCAACTATCCGGATACATATACTAAGATCGGATTCATCGGACGCTTGCACTTGTGGTGGCCTCTACTGCTCTGCATAGCCATTGCCAATGAGTTTCACCCTACCACGCACAAGGTTAACCTTCAAGCATCTAAGGCCATTATCCTGCCAAAGAGTAAGGTCTCCTCCTACTCTCACCACTTAGGTCTGTTTGCTCTACCTGAGACTCGCTGACCCTTTAGAGTTTCGGGATGCGATCCTTACTTAATATATACACTACACACCACCATGAGGTCTCCCCATGAGACTCATGGAATTACGCCTATCACATACACATTTCCTGTCTCTCATACCACAACCACCACTTTCATTTCATACATCCAATTCTTATTTCACCCAATAATCATGTGCAATTCATTCCATCACTCATACCAAACATACCAATCTCGTTCATAAAATCCAAACACCCAAGCATATTCACGTACATCATATTTAGGAAGAATAATCTAGACAATACGTGCAACAAATCATCCAAATAGTCAGTGAAATAGTGCACACACTCACGAACTCGCTCAGGCGAGGGACTGGCCTCACTCAAACAGCGGGCCCTCACCTAGGCGAGACATGCAACAGGGGGATTTCACGAACTCTCGCTCAGGCGAGGCCTTCTCGCCTGAGCGAGACAGGGCGTCGCTTAAAACGCGAACTGGTCGCCTAGGCGAGCATTCGAGGCAGAACCTCAGGCGAGCCTCTAATATTCTCGCCTAGGTGAGACGGGCTCGCTTGGGCGGGAATATCAGATCTCCCCCACTATTCCACGCATGCAACCCCAGAAACAAACCACGTCAAACATTTTAACTCCATCTTACACAAATACATGCAGCTTCCAGTCATTTCATGCATAACAGTAGTGGAAACAAGCACATGCAGCAAAAGAGACGAAAAAAACCTAGCTCCCCTTACCTCTGTTTTGGAGTACCAAAAGCAACCAACCCTAGTTATGGGGTATCCCAGCTACAAGGACAAGAGTAGAGCTGAAACATGAAGATCCAGACCAAAACGGGGTTAGGAGATCGAACCCTAATATACCCAAAACGCTCAACAGCGAAGAAAAGGGAAAGAATTAAACTAAAGCTTTAGAGTTCGACTTACCAGGAGTACCAGATGGGTTAGGCTAGCTTGGAGATGGGAGATGATACGTGCCCTAGCAGAACTTTGCTTCGTAGAGGGAGACAAGAGGGAGCTCTGTTTCTGAAAACCCAGGCAGAGAGAAATGAGGAAACAGAAAGGGTATAGGGTCCTACTGTTGGGCTGGCCTTGGGCCTACGAAAAGGTCAGGCCCAAGAATATAACTGTAAAAAGGGGTTTACATTTTCTGTCAATTTTGTTTTGAAATTATTTTCTTAAGAAATATTTACAAATTTTATTGTGAAAATAAAATTGCAAGAAATTGTTACAAACTTTTTTACAAAATATTTTGTATAAAATACTTTTCAAAACAAATTTTATAATTTTATAGAAAATAATTATCCACGAAAAAATTACTTACGAATTAAGATTCTTAGAAAAAATGGTAGAAAAAATTATTTTTTGCAATTTGCTAAATAAATTCCATGTAATATAAAAATTTTTAATAGTGAAATATTTATTTAATCACTTAAAAGAATTAATGAATTAATTGGATAGAAAATAAAATAGATATAGTTTTCAATTTTCTTTTGTGATATGGTGATATGTGTTCTCAACATATAAGTATTAGCATTAGTCCCAAAGCATTAATATCTGGATACTATCTCCATCAAGAGAGAAACACCACACATTAAATTAAATATATTTTGAACTTTAGGCAATGTTTATCTTTTACATAAGTTAAATAAGTTAAATGGAGTTAATGTCCATAACGAAGTGACACTATTATATTGTGGGGTTCAAATTCTTTAAACAGGTTATGTTAAGTATTGAAAAGAAAGTTGTATTGTTTTATTATTTATAGTATTTTTATTTTATTCGAATTATCTTTTTATAAATAATTATAATTTATATCAAACAAAAATAAAATAATACTAGTAATTTCTATACAATAGTCATCTATATGAGATTCATCTTTATAACTATTTCTAGCGCCGTTATTTCAGTATATATACATATATCAATTTTACTTTTTTAATATAAATAATTATTTTATTTTATTTTTTCATTTTGAAATTACTTTTTTTAATTTAATAACAACCTCAAAAATTTTAAAAATGATTTATTTTGTATTTTTTTCTTAAATTTAACGGGAGTATGTTCCAATAGCGCATATATGTTTTCACTAATAAAAGATAAGGGGAGTGATGTTCCCAATAGCACTGCCGCCAGCATCATTTAGTATTTAATCACAAAATATCTTTCGTGCATTATATGTCATTATTGGCTAATGCATTATTATTTTTCGAAACCTCATAAATATCTTGGCTTTATCACTTTCTTCCTTTTAGATATAAAGTTATCACCATATCATATATGTTAGGAATACAAGTGTGAGTCTAAGTCCCACATTGATTAGAAATAAGAAAGTAGAATAATATATAAGAATAAAGACCCATAAACCTATTGTTCGAAGGTTTTGGATTGAAGTGATATCAACTCTTTATATGATTAGGCTCATGTCTCATTGATGTCTTATAAACCTAACAATATCATAACGAAAGAAAAAATATCTTTCAATTCCTTTTTAAAGTATAACTTCTTTTATTAACACAAATAATGGGTATTAAGTGTTTGTACTTTGAAAAGATGGATATCAATACATAAATACACTAACTGAACTTAGGAAGTAAAATAAAAAATTAGTAAGGGAAAACTTAGTAAAAGACACTTCTCTATAAAATTTTAATTATTGGCACAAAGTTAGGAAACAATTCATTATGTTTAAGAAAAAATGGCTCTTTCTAAAAACGAGTTATGGATAGAAAAGGATTATTACTTTGTATTATTTTCTATAAAATAACGACGTCAAATTCATTGAAGTATTGCAAATTCTCTTACATGTATTCAGTTCTATATAAAAATATATTTTATAATTTTAGTTTATTATTAAAAGTATTAATTATTCACTCAATCAAGAAGAAATTAGTAATTTTGATTTTGTAGGAGCCTATTTTTTTGTATATTTTAAAACAATAAATTTGGGGAAAATGAAATCATGTAATTATTTTATAGCATTTAAAAACAAAAATATAAAAATAGTAATATAACGTCTAAATTAATCAAGTTCACTTTTAACAAAAAGAATACAACAAAGTAGAAAAGACACGGAAGGCAAATGAAAATTCTTGAATATTTATTTTCGGAAAATTTTATGGAATTTTAAGTTTACTAAAAAAAGGGAAAGACACTTATGTTTTACTTTTAAAGAATATGGATCAGAAATGAAAAAAAGAAACATATTTAATTTTTAGTAAAAATTAGTTCTTTTTCGAAACTTTAGTTCATTTTAGTTTTTTAATTTTAGAAGTCTTTTAAGTTGGAGGGTTAAATTGAGCCAAAATTTAAAAAAATGGACTAATTTCGATATTTAATGAAAGTTTATAAACCAAAAACATATTTAACCTTTTGTTCATTTGTTAATGAAAAAAGTTGAACCCACAACTTCTCTCACCCTCTAAATCAATGTTATTTCTCCAAATTATTAGTAGGATTAAATCCATTATATTTCTCTTCTTCTCTTTTATCTCCACTATTAGGTTATTTTATCATTCTTAATGTGCAAATTAAGTTAAGATGTCATTTACTTCCTTTTAACACCAAACACACACTTAATTTTCATTTCATATTATTATTGGGAAGACTATTATAATATTATTATTTTGACACCCAATAAACTTTTACATATATCCACTATTTTATCTTTTAATAACTTCATTTTTTTTTATAAATATAATGATCAAAGTATACCTAAAAGTGCAAGTGGTGCCAAAAAAGAATTTATAAAGTTGAAAGAAGAAAGAGAATCTGAAAACCTAATATTAGAACATTTATTTTGTAGAAAATATTAGTCCTTAAACTCGTGCAATACCACTATCTACGTAAAGATAAGTTTTCCAAGTTATAGTGGAAGTGTATTCACAAAATACTATAGTACCACTATAAAAGCAATATATCACTTACGTGGTATTCTCTCACAATTAACCACGAAGACTATGAGCATATCTAATGAGAAATTTCCAAACAATGCCCTTTTTAAGTTTTAATTGTGATAGAATAATTTAAGTTTCAAATAATGAACTTACAAGTTAATTTCTATTTATTAATTAAAATAGAGTAATTTAATATATTAATGTAATAAATATTTTAATTTATTTAATTAAAAATATTAATTAATTAATTAAAAATTTAAAAAATATTTTACATAATTAAATATGCTTCTAATAATATTTATTTATATGTATATATAAACAATTTTTAAAAGTAAAAATTAAAAATATATAAATTAAATAAAAAAAGAAAAAAGATGAGATAAACTCTGATTTGACCCATTAATTTATCATGTGTAGAATAAATTATTATTATTAGTCCACTTTTATTTGACGGATTAATCCAAATTAACCTTTTTGACAAGTCAACAGTCAACGGACAAATAAAACAGGACAAGTTACCTATTTTGCCACTTAACATAAATACCCTCTCCCTTCGACTAATATGTATTTTTAAAATTGGGAAATAAACATTACAGATTGGCATTTTAGTTCTACACGTCTCCTTATTGTGTCCTTATTGGAAGAGGAATTTAAATGGACCTTAATATACTAAAGCACAACCCTTGATTTTTATTTTTATTTTTAAAAAAAAAACAGCTTATAAGAGTTGAAGAGTTAATTAAAAGTCGATAATTGAGTTTATAGTTCCAAGTTGAGTATGTTTAAAAATCTTATTATAAACAATTCTAAAAGAAATATAAAATATAAACACGAAAAATATTTTTTCATAAACTTAATTAGTAAATGGATTAATTTTAGTTTAAGAACTTAAGTCATTTTTCATATATTTTTTTCTTAGAAATGTTTATTAGGAACCTATAAATATAAATAAAATATTAAGGATGAATAGTTTATTCAATTAATTATAAATATTTGATAAATTATTTTTTGAATGAGTTTATAAATATAAAATAATAAATAAATAAATAAATAAAAATTATAAAAACAATAAACTTACACAAGACACATATTTAACTATTAATGTAATACTAAACATAAAATTTAGAGTATTTATCATTTTATTTTTTAAATTAGTCTTATATAGTTGCAAATTTTATTTACATGATGATGGTTCTTTTAATCATATTCTGTTTTTTTAATTATCAAATTCATTTTGTACTTTTAAAAATACTTTTTTATGAATTATCTAAATAGAAATTGAACTCAAAACTATTAATCATTACAAATGTTTTGATAATTTATTAAAAAAGATAAAATTATACAAATCTTTTAATTGTTTTTCATATTTATTTTTATAGTGATCGACTCTCCTCACTTTAAGCTAGGGAATCAAGTACTAATTTAAACATATAAACAAAGAAAATGTTGCATCAATTTTCTCTCAATTGAAATTTTAATTGTTGGAGTAACATGTGGACGTCTAAGTAAGAGAAACAACATCACTTAAGTAACATGAGTTTGCATAAGTAAATGATATGAGTAGTATAGCTCGATCGATGAGTCCGCAGTTTAAACAATGAGTTTTTCCTTGTTTAAGATGCCGCTCAAGCAACGACGAATCATAAGTGTGAAAAGGGGAGCCACGGCTCTCCCGATTTTTTCTTTTTATTTTTTATATATTTTTAAAAAAGAATGTTTATATATTATTATTTTATTTATATTAATTTCAACAATTTTTTATTTTATTTTTATTTTTTATATATTTAAAAATATATATTTTATATATTATTTATTTATTTATATTTATTTAGTTTGAAAAAGTTTTTTTAAAATTTAAAAATCATGTTTTCCCTTTCTATTAGAATTTCTTATACTTTTTTATTTGGTTTATCTCTCTTTCGTGCCTCCATCTCTTTCTCTCCTCTTATTTCCATCTTAATTTTCACAACCAATTCTTTATTATTTTCAAAATTAAATTATACTATGGCAAAATTGAGGAGTTAAGGAACATTTTGGCCCAAATAATTTATTCTTTTGAGTAAGTTCATTCTTTACTCTTTTTTTAAACAATATGTTTTTCTCTTGTATGTGATTTTTTCTACGTTCTTAGAGATCATAAAATCATGCTCTAACTGTTGATCAAACTCTTCTTTGGGTATTTGTCACTAAAAGATGCTGCATATTGCTTATTGTGCTATCTTTTTTGTAAAAAACCAAGCAAATGACTTGACTTAGATGTTTTCATTGTTACATGTAATTGGGTTGATTTTCATTGAAAGAGATATTACAACTAGCTTCGGTTTCGATTCAATTATTGAATATTTTAAGTCATTGAAATAGCGTGGAGGAACACTCTGACTAAAGGTAATTTTTTTTAATATATTATTATGAGTGTTTGTTTTGAATAAAAAAATGATGTGAAGAAATGAAAAATAATTAATTAGAAAAAATAATTTATACATAACAAGTATAATTTGGTCCCCTAAAATTTTTGTTCAAGTTCTGCCACTACGCTCAAGTAAGGTGCTCAAGGAAGGTGTATATAGTCTCATTCAAGTAAGCATCATATGTTTAGTTGTGATGTTATGTTAGTGATATATGCTTGGAGATATTCATGTATGTATGAATTGACATGTGTTAGATGAGATATAATATGTTTATACCTATGATAATATTATGGGCTCTCTCTGATAGTAAGTATAATAGATCTCACAAGGAAAGGGAATATGATAACTTATATGATATTCTAAATCACATTTATTAAATAAGTGTTAGTGATAAATTGAGAAATATTCTTAAAAGAATGAAGATATTTAGATAGTATATGAAAAAAAAAAAAGTTGAGGTGATTTTTTACTAATATCGGATGAACAAGGTGGAAATATCTTATGAGAATTACTTAACGCGTGATAACAAATTCTTCCTTTATTTCATTTGTGTTATTAACTTCCGATTTGTAACATAATACAATATTCGAGAACTTGAACAGTTTAATTAAAAATATAGGACCAAAATTGAATAAACTAATTTACAAATCAAAATTATCAGTAAAATGAAAGATTCGATACAAAAAAAAAATTGTAAGAAATACAATATTATAAATTTATTCATGCATTACTTAATTAACATAACAAGGTTTATAACCGATGAGGCTGCTGAATCCATAAAACACAAGTATATGTATCTACTCTTTGACGAAAGGGTATATCTCGTAACGAAAGTTGCAACTTCCACTCACAACCCTACCTCCTTCTTTGCCATCACAACATTTTGGGAGTTCATCAATCGCATCATCAAGACACTTCTTGCAATCATTGCTTGAAAGGTCTCTGGTGCACTGAGTCAACCCGTAAAGGGTCACCGAATTCTCAAGATATATCTCTCCCGTTGCATACAAGTTTCTGTTCACATAAGCTTTCTCACCAAGCTGCCTCAACAACTCTCTAGTCCTGTAGTTAAACGATGAAGGCTCACTCACATTCTTCAGGTTCCACATGTAGAACCTGTTTGTGTAGTCGATTTTGCCAAAGAAATCAGTGTCCGAGTACTTGAACATGCAGTTGTCGTACCAGATGATGCCACCTTTGTTGTACGGACAGCGATTAAGGATTTCCTTGGGTGCCTCCGAAACACAGGTTTTACATTCTGAGGCTGATACGTCGCCACGGCAAAGAGCAAGACCATAAGCCTTCTGGTTTTGGTCTATGCCCACAGAGGCCACACCAAAGCCTGTTGAAGGGGTCTTGTAGATGAGTGAGGTTATGAGAGTTTTCAGGTTTGATTCGTAGGGACTATTGGCTGTGAAATTCTGAGAATTTGAACAGAAATGGAAGAGAGGGTCAGCTCCAGAAGATGTTTGGAGAATGAGAGATAAGGTTAGTGAGAAAAGAAAAGTGGAAAAGAGCTTCGTGGAAGACATTGTGAATGAGTTGTTTTTGTTGGTTTGTTTTGCAAATTGGATTATGGAGAATGAGGCTATTTATGGAGAATCTTATGCTTTGATCCAAAAAGTTAACACTTTCGTTTTGACCATTTTATAATTAATGCTAACTTGTTAGGTTGCACTGCACTATGTCAAAGTTAGGTTGCGCCTTGAACATTTCGGAATTTGGACACTGTCGCATTTGGTTTACAAGATAAAAATTTGAGTTTCATTCCATTTTATATTCACACTACCATTTCTCCGTTATGATCCTGTCAATTGCTTCATACATTGTTTAAACGTTTGGCAAAAAAATAATATAGTTTTGCGGGCGTGTGTATATTTAATCTTGTGAAGGAGATATTTGAAATTTTCTACAAATTCTTGAGTCAAATGTTGAAAGTTAGAGATAGCGCGACATGTTCTCTCTCTAGAGATGATATATGCTGTGATAACGGTTAATCAGGTCCAATTCGGTTTGACTCGTCAACAAAAATTTAAAATTGACTTGGTTCACCACGGATTGTTAGATTAAACGGGTTGATTTACAAGCTCACTTAATTAAAAAAAAATATAATTTTTTTTCATTTTTTTTCGGTCAAAATTAAATTATAGTTCTAATTAAAAATGAATAAACTTTAATACAATCCAAATACAAACTAAAATCACAAAAAATACAAGTTATGTATATGTTGACTAATAAAAACAAGGTTAAATTACCCTTTTGGTTCCTCTATTTGTCATGAAATTTCATTTTGGTCCTTATGTTTTTTGTTGTCTCAATTTGGTCCTCATTTTCTTAAAAATGACTCAATTTGGTCATCACCGTTAACTTTGACCAGACAGTGTTAAAGTCAACGTAACGTGTCAATTTCTGGTTTTTTTTTAATTTTTTTAATATTTTTTGATTTTTTTTTTGAATTTTTTTTGAATTTTTTTTTCTTTTTTTCTTTTTGACACGTGTCACTTCACAGTTTTGCCACATGTCCAAGTGACTCAATTTGGTCCCTATATTTGTTTTTAATTTCAATTTAGTCTCAATTTTTGTAAAAATGAAGCAATATTGTCCTTCCTCAAATTGACACTAAATTTACTTTATTATAAATTTTATGGTGATATTCTTACTAAAATTAATGTTTTTATTAAATATTTCTATAAATATTTTAAATTAACTTTAAATTCTACACAAAACATTAGACTTTGATTTTGTTTTAAACTTGAAATTTAGTTTCTAAATTTATGTGTGACAAGTTATTTGATTTTTAATCTTTACCAAGTTTGTATAATATGATACACTTGATGCCTTTATATATGATGACAAAATTGTTAATTTTTGAAATTAAGTTTGGGGTTTAACTTTGTTTAATAATAAAACTAAAAAAAATTAAAAATATTTCTATAAATATTTAATAAAAATGTCAATTTTATTAAGAATATTATTATAAGTTGTATACAAAGATTAAATTGAGTCTCAATCTAAGGAGGACAATATTGCTTCATTTTTACAAAAATTGAGACTAAATTGAAACTAAAAATAAATATAGGGACCAAATTGAGTCACTTTGACACGTGGCACAACGGTGAAATGACACGTGTCAAAAATAAATAAATTCAAAAAAAATTTAAAAAATTCAAAAAAAAAAAAAAAAAAAAAAAAAAAAA
>Ga0214545_1005826_pt1 | contig 21956 bp, 10 predicted proteins | sample CNSS4metaG_FD_160064 | JGI IMG/M metagenome (GOLD analysis project Ga0214545, IMG submission 160064) | Root nodule microbial communities from cowpea collected in UCLA plant growth center, Los Angeles, California, USA - CNSS4 | ecosystem: Host-associated > Plants > Roots > Nodule | place: USA...
ATTTACATTTTTTTCTTCTTTTTTTTTTTTTAATTCTATCATATCAATTTTATTTTTTTACATTGTTACAAAAGGAACTGAACTCATAATTAAGGATGTCAATGGATTGGGTCGAGCATGGATAGTACTTACCCGCAACCTAACTTCTAACTAAAAAATTTGGTTGTTACTCGCTTCGTTAATCACGCGGGTACCCATATAAAAAATACTCACGACTATTTTAAAATCTGTGGATACTCACAAATATTTAAAAAATATATTTTATAAATTTTTAAAATTAAATTTAAATAAAATTACAAAAAAATATAAAATTAAATATAAATTCAATTAAAATTAAAATTAAATTTAACCTAATAATATATAAATTAATTTTTAATTAAATTTAACTTAATAAAACTTAATTTTAATTTTTTGAGGGTAACATGTATTCGCGAATACATATAGTATGATATCCGCATCCGACCCGCTTATTAATGGGTATTAAAATATCTACTACTCGCGAGTAACAAATTAATACTCACAAATACCAACTATCTGTCACAGATTTTATATGCGAATACCTATAAACACAAATATTTTTGTCGTCTCTATCCACAACCTTTCTCTGACTTTCCTTTCTTTTAACCATTATATGAGCTTTACTAATACAGAATAATATCATAGTTTACTGGGTCTTTCTTCCACATTCATTCAAGGATCAGCATGGAGACAACCTCCCCTACCTCTAATATAAATTAGAATATCATCGTACTAACGAATGGTAATTTCTCTCTTCCATAAGATGAATTTTTGACACGAGTGCTAAAAATCACGTTTCTTTTCTCTCTTTCACACTTCACTTCGTACAAAAGAATGAATGGTATTAAAGTCAATCCTGTTTGTATATGCAGTGGTGCGTTCTTGAAAGTGTTCCATATACGTCTGAAACAGTAAATAATTTCATCCATAAAAAGTGTCCACTCGAAACACATTGTTACTTGAAGTGTAGAAAGTCAATTGATCTTTTTAGAACTAAAAAATGTTATTTTTATTTCTTAAAAATTTACTTTTAAAAATCTAATAATGTCTTAAAAGATAAATTATTTTTGAATTGAATTTCGCTCGTATAACCTCAGATTATATGTTTTGTAATATAAAATTTGAAAACTTTGAATAATTATTTTGAAGGAGCAAGTGTGTAATATAAAACAAAATGTGTCCACTGCAGAAGCAGTACATGAAAATTGTAGTGGGAAGCAAGAAAGCTTGTCTCCCGGAACGACAATGTTGAAGTGGTGTCCTTTGAATGGTTATGTGAACCAGCAATTGCAGCTTGGACACTGATAGATAACTGGTGAATGTCAATAAGACAAAATGGAGGAAGCAAACAAATACAAAAGAAGAAAAGTACGCCAAATAATTATCGGTTAAAAAATATATTTCGTTTATATATTTTTTTCAGTTGTGTCAATTCATTCGTAAATATATATATATTTTTTCAATTATATTCTAATTTTTGTTAATTTTTTTTAATTTGGTTCTTTTTTGTTAATACTGTTTAAATTATTAACGGTGATGAACAATGACCTGTCACGTATAACCTCGTGGTTTTTTTGTTTTTCTTTTATTTTTTCAATTTTTTATAATTTTTGAAAAAACGTTCACGTGCCAACCAAACCACATGTCACTATCAGAGTCAATGTTTTATATTCAATTTGATCCTTATATCCGTTATTTTTATTCAATTTATTCCATTTTTTTTAAAAAAAATTGAACAATTTAGTTCCTCTCTAGATCCAGACAAAATTTAATTTTTATATAAATGTTACAATGATGTTTTTATTAAAACTCATATTTTTATTAAATATTTTTTGTTTATGGTTACATTTAGTTTAAAATTAAAAAGAAAATTTTAAGAATGAAAACTAACACAATTGATCTAAAATTTTAAGAGGTTAAAAATTACATAATCACATAAAGTAATGTTACTTCCCACTTTTTAACCTCTCAAAATTTTATATCAATGATATTAGTCATCATCCTTAAACTCTTTGTTCTAATTTTAAACTAATTGTAACCCTAAACAAAAAATAGTTAATAAAAATGTGAATTTTAATAAAAAAACATCACTGTAATATTTATATAAAAATTAAATTGGTCTCGATTTGGCGAGGGATAAAATTTCTACATTTTTAAAAAAATTGGGAATAAATTGAACAAAAATAACGAATATAGGGACCAAATTTAATATAAAACATTGACTCTAACATGTGACACACCGTTGGGTTGACACGTAGACATTTTTTTAAAAATTAAAAAACCAACAAAATTACAAAGTGACACATGACAATCACTGATTATTACCGTTAATTGTTTATACAATTTTAGTAAAAAAGGACCAAATGAACGAAATTGACAAAAATTAGGACCTAATTAAAAAAAAATAGGACTTAATTGACACAAGTGAACGAAAATATGAACCAAATATGTATTTTAACCGATAATAATTCAAAACACCAAAAAAGAAAAGTTATTAAATAAAATTGACAATAATTTTAGATGGCATGATCTCATGTTGTTCAATTATTTAAGAATAAATTATAGGTAAGTGAACCCCGATAATCACTCCACTTATTCTGTGTATTTCAAATTTGATATTAAGAACAACAACTACATAGTATATGACCTATGTATTCTAGTATTTCTCATAAGTTATATAATAAAATTTCCATAAACATAAGTGTATTATGAATTTAGAAGAAATTTGTAAAACATAAAAGAAACTATACATATGTAGTCCACTTATATCTATACCACTCCTAAGCTATCTCATTGTTGAGGATCATAACTTGCATTATCCTATATTCACATATAACATACGATCATTGCAAATGAATAAACCATTACAACAACTACCTCTAGAGGGTTCAGTGTATTGAATCAAACGCTAGAGATTTTGCACCTATCATAAGGATACCAACAAATTTTAGCTTATAGCATGGCTCTACCTAAGCTTCCTATATGACAAGGTTAGTTCACCTATGACAGTCATAAAGGCCTATTCCAATCGAATCCCGTCATAGAAACCTCCATTGATTCTCACTAACTAGATATCTTATTTTTTATGAGTTAGAATACCTACTAGAGTTTGGATAATCTCCATCCGAACCAAACTCAATACACCTATCACAAGAGTCAAATTCTCCCTTGAAAGCCATTTCACATTCATCAAATTTCAATCACACATCATCATCTCATTCAACATTAACCACCACTAACATTCTTTCACACATGTATATAGATCTAACAACTCATTCAACATTAAACATCACAAACATTCATTTACATATATACATCGAACTCACAATAAACATTACAAAGGTAGTGAGCTTAATCACAAAAAAGTAGCTAAAGAATAGCATATCACACCTAACTCATTCATTATATTCTCATATAATCTTGAACATTGACGAAACTACTCAGTGACAGGGGAGAGCCACGGCTCCTCCAAAATTTTTAAAATTTATTTTTTATATATATTTATTTATTTTTTAAAATTATATTTATATATTATTTATATTATGAAAATTATAATAAAAGATAAAATAAAAAGTTTCATGGAGACATTGATTTATAAAAGAGATTAGAGTTTTTTTTTTTTATTTTTAGCTATAAGAACTTTCCATAATATAAATTATCATGAAAGTGTGTGAGGAGAAATAAATACAAAGAGATAGATTAGAAAACAGAGGTTGGGAAACACATAGATTGATATTGAAGTATACATTCTCGGATGATCTCTCACATATCTTATTATAATTTATATATGTTAAATATATGATTCTTTTTTGGATGTTTCTCCAAAATTAAGTTTATCAAATGAGTATAAACCCTAATTTTGATTTTAGGGTTTGTTTTATGAAATTTTTATGAACCTTAATTATAATTTTTCCCAAATTATTATAACCCTTAATTATGAAATTTAGGGATTTTATGTTTTTTGCTGCCTATGGTAATTTTTTTTAAAGTTTTGAATTAATATAGTGTTGCTTATTTAATTAAAGTTGTATGAATTTTGTTATGTTTTGCATTGTGATAATTGTGATTTGTGAATACAAATTTTATCTTTTTCTAAATAGGTGAGAGGTGATAAATTTATATCAAAAAGATTATGATAAAGAGTAAAAGAATTGATTCTTTTTTTGGAAAGAAGAAGGTTTGTGATAAAGATGAAAAAAAAATGCATCTACATTAACTAAACTTAAGAAATTTCATGAGAACCAAGAATTCAAGACAATAAAAAATAAATCTCTAAAGTTCTTAAAGTTACATATAATGAATTTAAAATTGATGAGGTACGAAGGGCTTATCAAAATGGTATTCATGGTCTGATATCATGATATAATAGCATGATATAATAACGAATGATAGTCATATTTTTTTTTTGAATTTTATTATTATGTGTGCTTGTTTTAAGCCAAAGAAATGAAAAAGAAAAATGAAGAAAAAAATTATATGTAACAAATTTAATTTGGCGCCCCTAAATATTTTGTCCAAGTTCCGCCACTGAGCTTGAATAATCAGACAATGTCATACATATGTTATTTACCTCAATCTAAATTCATCTCATGACATAATTCACCTATTATTTATTTCAAATTACTTGTTAATAATTCATCATTTATTTTTTATTACATTGATATAACATGTAATTGCCATATTTCCATTAAATACATCAAAAGTGCGAGATGGATTACTATACCCACAAATCTCTAATAAAAGATCCTTACGGTCAAAGTGAAGAATTATATGTCTTAGACCAACTGTCAAAATGTCAGTTTGATCCAGTGATTAACAAAATGAAAATCTCAATTTTTTTAGATGACTAAGAACAAAAGAAAAAGGACAACGCCCAACGTTAGGTAAGTGATATTTGACGCTAAAACCTCTAAGAAATCACTTATTTGAGAGAGAGCGTCCAACGATCGAGAAGTAATGTCCATTGCCACCAAGTAAGTGAATAGAAGTAATGTCCATTGCCACCAAGTAAGTGAATTCATTGATCAATTTAAGATCTCACCTAGAAATTTTCCCATTAACATGATTGGTCAAAAGTATAAACCTCTTCACCATAAATCTACCGGTGGTCTTTGATGGTAAAACAAATAAAAAAGTGAGTTAGAAGGTTAGAGAGAAAGCTAGACAAAGATTTAAAAAACAATTTGAAAAAAAAATAATACTTCTTATAATAAAAGTATATGTTGATATATGATTTTTATTAATAAAATAATTGAATATATTTTTTTCACTACTTATTATTATTTTTTTACTACTTTCTAGATCTTATAAAATGTTAACGATTAAAAAAAAATGTCTTGATTTTTATCCTTTATTTTGCTATAATTCCCGACATTTCTCAGAGGTTGTTACGAGAATTACGCTTCCCAGTCTAACAACAGTGACTCAAAAGACTTTACAATAAATCACTGAAACCACAGTTCCACTATGCTATCTATTTTAATATTTTCTTTTGTTGAACAGCATTCATTTTAATATGTATTATTGATATCTTTATTTCTATATATATATATATTTCTTATATGATGCCATCTGCACAAGCAGAACTACAACTTGTTGATTAGTGTTAGTAGAATCATACAGACAACTTTTTCTTTCACCGATCATTTCATCACATTATTTGCCAGTGATAAATTCCTTCTCTTGTTTCAAAGACTTCCAAAATCCCAACTATCAATTATACTCTCTATTGCTCCGCAGATTTAAGTTACAATGATCAAATCCTTTCTCTTCTATATTTTCTTTCTAATTTTTTTTTATCAGCAAAATTTTCTTTCTAGTTATTGGGTTTAACATTTAAAAAAATAAAATAATGTGTAGTTAATGTTATGAGAATGAAAAGGTCCAAGCTTTCAGAATTTTCACCTATTCGTACCAATTTCCACTTGAAGACCAGTCTGTTTTCGTACAACTGCGATTCTAGCAGCTTCAAATGTTCATGTACCTAACTTCGTCTGTGGTGTGCACCAGATGAGATGTGCCACCTGTACGGTCCAAATTTGTTGTCCTTTTCAATTTTTTTTATCGGCTAAAATAGTTGTTCATGATGAATAGAAATCTAAATATGAGTTTAAGTTTTATTGGCGTTAAAAATAGTGTCAATATTATGTATTGTTGGGTTCAGATTTTATTGGTGTCGGATCTTTTTGACTATATTCTCGGAATAAACCTAACAATAATGGACTCCGGTTAGAAATTAAGCACAATAATGTCTTACCAAATTCGAGTCATCATGTTTTAGAGGCCAATGAATTTTACGTGTTCATTCCAATTAGTATTTTTGTATGAAAATGACCTTAGTTCTTCAGAATATGGGGTTCTGACACGCTTACATAATTAACTTTTTACACAGGTGGTTTAATTTAATATATAAGATTCTTTCTACAGTAAAAATGTAAGAAATTTTGCATTCTCATGCGCTCCTGTCCTGTTCCGATCAACAGCTGTTTGTCGCATAACTTCTGATTTGCAGCAGCAAATATAATAAGGTTTATTGCATTTCACTGATATAAGTAAAGCTGAATTTAAACTTCAGACTTTTACTGGTTCTAAAGAACTTTTCACTGGCAGGTTTTGGTGTGACTTGACAACTTTTTAACTCAAAATACTTTAAGGTCAGGTAAGTGTGAAGATTTTAACAATGCTAGGCGCTTGAAAAATTGAATCGGAGTGAGTTAGTGAGTGAGTGGAGATAGAAGAAGTAGAATAATAATTGAAATGAGGAAGAGAAGGGTGATATATATACACTTTTTATGCCCCAGGTGGGATCTGATAGGGTGAATAGGTTGGTCATGAATTGAACCCATCTTTTCCAAAGATACCGAAGAGATTGCTAAACTAAACCCACTCTCATCTGATTTTTGACCCACCATTCACTTTTGACGTGCTACCGAAATGACACAACGAAACAAGTTATTTCAGTACTATTCAAAAGACTGCAGATTGCACCCGGATTGGACTTCAACTCAATTCAATGTTTCCCACTACTGAAGAATCATTGTTGCTTCAAGAGTTTGCTCCCTCTTTCTATGATGTATAATAGCGGCATCACCATTCTTCAGAATATCCCTTCTGTCTCTTTCCCACAATGTACATATAATAATAATAATAATAACAATAACAACAACAACAACCAATTGCATTGCTTGCTTCAACTAATACACTTGAATCTCCACCTTGGTTTGCAAGTTGTGTACACTTGAATTCACTTGATCACCAACCATCTGAATCTCCTCAGCCTCATAAGTGTTGTGAACGCCATAGAGCACGTAGAAGATGGTGATGAGGCATGCCCATATGGCAAAGCGTTGGAAAGAGAGGGTTTTGAGCGTGGTTATGAGGAAAACGTTAAGAAAGATGGAGATGGAGGGTGGCCATGGCATGAATGGAACGGACCAATGTTGTTGTTGTTGTTGTTGTTGGGCAATGGTAGTATTAAGCATCACGTGGTGATAGAAGGCAGTGATGGCGATCATAAACCCACCAAAAAGTACAAGACCCCACCATTGCTGCTTGAATTTCCACGCAATGGAGAAGCATAGTGCACTTAGAGATAGGAGAAAAAGGAACAAAAGAGTGTGCGAAGGTGGGGCATGCCCAGTGATTACATATCGACGGTATATAAGAGCATTGGCTACCATGTAGAACACCATCAGCGTGCCGATGCTTATCAACTCAATTATAATGTCAAGCTCCGTGAACAGTGCAATACATGCTGTGCAAATTCCTACACCACCAACAACAAAAATAAACATCTTTATAGGTATCTCCTTCACATTTTCCCTTAATCTTTCTTCTTTCTTTTCTTATTTAATCTCCATATTCGTATGTCAAGATCTAGCCAACCCAGTTGTTGAATCAACGTTTCACTATTCATTCACTAACCTAATATTAAAATATAAAACAATGAAAAGTGATTATGAGTTTAGTTTAACTTGAAAGTTTAGACTAGCAGAAACCTAGAACTAATGAATAAAGAAATTCAATAGTGTCGAAGTTTTTTTTTTTTTTTATTTGCAATTGTTTTGGAAAAAAGTTAATTTTGTTAAGTTATTTTATCAGAATTTTAAGTACTAGTTAGGAATCTTTTGACAGTTTAAAAAACTATGGTATTTTACCTTTTGAGAAAAAAAGATATATTTAGAAGTACATTCAGAATTTTATTTTGAGAAAATGAGATGGAAATGTCTATTCTATAAAAGTTATTTTAACATTTTTCAAAAGACTTTTCTTATATCTATATACATAAAAATTTTAGGAATATAAAACATTATATATATGTCATTAAACTTTTACCAATGTATCTGTTAATTGATATTCATATATGCTCGTAATGTAAATTAGTTATCTATAGATTTAAAGATAAATCTGACATTAAATAACCCAATTACTATTAATTATCTCCAGTCATTTTGATTTCTCATTAAATATATTTTTTTCTATTACCTTTTAACAAAAACTACATACCATTTCAGTGACGACATAATTTCAAACAAAATATATGTAAGTGTGTGTGTGTTTTTGCCGTGGAATAAAGTTATTGAGAAGCGAATAATAAACCCTTCCTTTCTACAACAATGTACGGCGAAAGAATAAGATAATGTTCTATAGATTTAAGTTAAATAAATTATGTTGATAAGAAAAAAAGGCTTCAAATTAAAGTTTATATATATTGTGAAAGAGAGAGATCATGTTGAGTAGTCAATGAAGGCGGAGATAAAAAATAAAAGGACGCACAAGAAGTTTGATACTAAACTCAGGCTTTGTAATTTAAGGTAAATACAATACTGTAAGTAATTAAAAATAAATAATGTAGACACATTTAAAAAAAAAAAAAACTAAGTCATCATTATTTTTATCAGCATATTGAACATCAGGCAAACACAATAAGTACTTAAACTAATAATAAAAACTGGTTGAGTATGAGGTTATTTGTTTAAACCAAAAAACCGAAACAAGATTGTTGATTAAAGAAATGCCTTAAAATGAAGATATAGTTATTAACCCAAACTTACAACTATATTTTGTTGCAGCATACCGAGTAATTTTTCTGTATCACACTACTCATTATATGCATGACAACGAAAAGTGATTATGAGTTTCCGTATCCTCAGGTGTGTGAGTACAATAACATTTATAAGAAAAGTGGACGTTGAAATTTCTACGATCCTTCTAGAGAAAAAAAAAAAGAAGACAAATATTCCAATGCCGAAGAACCTATAATTCTTTTTGTTAATTAATTAAGAGAGAGACAATTTGCTTACCCAAAAAGACCGTGGCATTCAATGGTGTGCCTGTTGAAGGGTGTACTTTGGCTAACCAAGATGGCACCAACCTTGCCCTTCCAATAACACAAAGGTACCTTGCTTGGCCTAGCATGGCTACCAAGAGAGAAGCCACAATGCCCAAACTTGCACCTGCCCCTACCAGATTGCTCGCCCAACTCCAACCAATTTTCAAAAAAGCTATTGAAAATGATGCTTTCTCGGATATCTATATATATTACACCACCAATTAGCTTTTCATCACGACCACACCATATATTATAATAAAGTTAAGGTTCATTTATTCAAGCCTATTAGAAAACAAGGACTCGAGTTGAGAAGCTTCTTCACTGACCTTGTTGTAAGGAACCATCATGCACAAAGACAGAGACATTAAGCAATAGAGCAAAGTGGTTATCAGAACTGAACCCACAATTCCAATGGGTAGGCTCTTAAAAGGGTCTTTGACCTCCTCAGCCATGGTTGAGGCCGAGTCATAGCCTATATAACTGAAGTACACTATTGCGGCTCCGTCAAGAACACCTCTAACACCGAAAGGTGCTATACCTTTTGGATTAACCAGGTTTTTGGCACTTCCATTGCAATAACCAGCGATTATAATGAACCCAAAGAAAATCACATGGAACACTGTCATAACGAGGTTCAACACGGAGCTTTCCTTTGTACTGCAAGAAACCAAAATATAATTAACACAAGCATTTTCAAAATCCAACGTTTAAAAAAAGTGTAAATAAGTAATGGGTTCAACATTGTGATTACAAAAAGCAAAACAGGTAATTAATAAAGTAGTTTGTTAATTAGTTGTCACATAAGAGGATAACATATTAAAATGTTTATCCGTTGAAAAATGGATGATTAAACAGATAGCATCAGAACAAGAACAAACATGTCGGAAGCAGAAGAAACCAATCAAACCTATGACACAGAAAGAGAGTGAGAATGAGAATGACAGCCACAGCTGGAAAATCCAACATGTTATAATCCTTGGGCAAGCCATGGACTTCCACTCTCCACACATTTGGATCATTTTGTCCAAACGCAATGCTCAAATATTCAGTAAAGCTCCTTGCCACGGCAGCGTTTGAGAAGACATACTCCATTAGTATATTTGCCCCAGCAAAATATCCAAAGAATTCCCCTACAGCGGAAATTATATAGTTAAATTTTTGTATATATAGTAAGGAAAAGCACAATAAGGGAAGAAAAGGTACCAAAGGTTAATCTTAAATAACTGAAAGCTCCTCCTGCAACTGGGACTTGAACAGCAAATTCAGTGTAACACAAGGAGGAGAGAAGGGCTGAGATTCCTGCTATGATATAGGAAATGAAGACGGAAGGACCAGAGTGGTGAAGGGAAACTGAGCCAGTTGTGACAAAGACACCAACACCAAGCATTCCTCCAACACCAAGAGCAACCAGATCATACCAGTTGAGCTTCCTCTTCATGTCAGCTCCAGATCTGTGCCTGACCTGGTTGAATTCTTGGTCTGGGGTCCATGTGGCTAGCATTCTTTTTCTGAGCCTGTGAGGGGTTTGGGATAGTGAATGCAAATAACTGGACAACTTTTTCATGCTGTTGGACATTATTAATGTCTATATGCACTTGGCTTCTTGGCTTCTTGGCTTCAATAAGGAGTGGATTCAAGGTTTTAAATAACAACTTGGAAGAGGGAATATTGCTATGCTTCGTTGCTTTCGTAACTGTAGTTGATAATTAAGATGGCCTAGCAAATGTCCCTAGCCTACTTCTGACCAGAAATTATTATATCAATTATGGGACCCATGCTCCCAATATATCAACCCTAATCTCTAATTTTTTAAACTAATTTAACAATTCATCAATTCCATTACATACATATTTAAGCCGCCTTATTAAATTCCTCAAAAAAATTACACCACTACTTAGTTTTATCTTTAGTTAACTTTTGGTGTATAGTTTTTTTTATTTTTTTTATGTGACTTTATTTTCAACATCATAATTATTGCAAATTTCTATGTTTTTATATTTTTCTTGCTATATTTCCTTGATTATTGTTTCATAATAGTTACGTGTCATTTTCCAGGCTATATATATTCAATCTTTTTTATTTTTCCAACAAAGCAAATAACATTTTTTTTTCGTTATTTCCTCTTTGATCTTTTCTTAGTTCCCTAATTAATATTATCTTCGCGCTTTCTTTGTTCTGTGCTTGTGTTTTTAGATTTTCCTTTCGCCTTTGCATTCATTTAAAAAGTGAAATCGAAGTCACTGTGTGTTGTTTATGCTGAAATGAATTATATCATCTTGTTATTATTTTGGGTAAATAACATGAAGATGGTATATAATAGCAAATAATGAGATTGGTGAATTACCTATAACGTACTTTTGTAAGGAAAGGGTGATTTATTATTGAAGAAAATAGTGGTTTTGTAAGGGGAATATGACAATTAGAAGAGGAACATTTGACCTAATTCTTTAGAATTTTCCCTGGAGATGAAACAATGAAAAGATGTGACAAGCATCCACAAAAAAGCACCGAAAGATTTCTCTTCACTAAGACTCAAGAATAGTTGGACATGATTCTTGTGAACAAAAATATGACATTGTGCAGTGCGTGGCCACTAATACAGTTGTGAATTGGTGCTTCTGTGCTATTAATTACACAAAGGAAACAAGTGACCGTTCTTTATTATTAGATCGAATCATTCTTTATAAATACTTAATTACCAGTATAATCATCTATCCAAGAATGGCAAACCTCTTCACTAAATATTTAGATATTATTACAAGGGACCAAGGGACCAACCAGCCAATAATTTAATTATGACTCTCCTAAATTATATGTAGCTACATTCAAATTCAAAAAGTTCATCTTTCGCCTACATATATTTAGGTTAGATCTTATTCTCATAACAAGTGCATGTTTAATATGAAAAGAAGTTCATTTAAGTTTAATTAATTACGTGTAGACATACTCATGTTAGTCCTTTTGCTTGGTGGACCAAAAACCATACTCTCCTTTATTTCTTTTAAAGATGTACAATTTGACTTCAATAAACTTTAGGACCTGTTTAGTTTAGAAAGGAAAGGAAGAAAATCGTGGGAAAAAACTTAAAATTGTGTTTTAGTTCATTGTACAAAATGTTTATCCCAGACATTATCTAAATTTGATTTTATCTACAACAATGCAGCCTTTATTATATACAGCATTATAATTTGCAGTATAAAAAGCTTGATGCTTATCTTTACTTTGTGTTGCAGTCGGTGCATTTACCCCAATGGAAGTAATTGGAGCAATTTTTTTTTGTTAGAAATTTCAAAAGAACAATCATTTGGAATCCGTTATAGCAGTTAACAGTTAAAGTAAAGAAATTTTATCTATTGATTTACACAAGTCAGCAAGGTCATCTTGTGCTTTTTTCTATTACAGAACAGAATATATATAATGGCGGCATGACCAAAAGCCTCGCTGATATAATGCACCACATCATAATTAAGGTGATTGGTCATTTATTTTTCTTAACCTTCCTCAAAGAGAGTGCTCCATTATAATTATATATATATATATATATATATATATATATATATATATATATATATATATATAATCCACTCAGCACCTTGTGGTGGATAAAGGTCTGTGGAAAAAAAGGTCTTTGTTGTCCCGAGAAAATTCAGATAAAATGTCGGAAAGATATATTATATCAACTTTTTATAAATTAAGTATCTTTCATTCGACACTAATTTATACAAAAACAGTACATGGGAACAAGATTAAGTATTTTTTTTGGCTATTTAATGTAACAATGACATGTCACATGTTATTACTTAGGTCACACATAGATTCCATTAGTCTTTATAAAATACTTTATTATAATTTATTCATAGTGAACATTAAGGTTCATTGACATTATCCTCGATAAACATGACTTTTAATACCTTAATTATCACTTAATAAAAATATAAGATCACGAGAGTAAAACAACATTATTATTTTGATAAAACAACATTCAATAACCGCATGACTAAATAAAAAAATTAACATTCTTTGTTTGAATAACATTATTATTTTTATTTATGATGTAAAATTTATTTTGAAAAACAAATAAATTATGCAATGGTAATTACATAAACAACCTAAATATAATTCACATAAAAACACCACCATCGATGTACAACATTAAACATTACCGAATATAAGTGAAGATAAAGTATTTAAAGCTTAATTTAATAATGACAACACATAATTAATAATTTAATTAGCATGATCATAGCACTATTTTGCATTCGTTTCCATGTAGGTGCTTACATGCTTATTGTGTTTTTTGTGTGTGTCTTTTTTAAGGAAACGCGTCTAATTTCTCAAAAACATCATATTCATGTTTTTTAACTAACAACCTTCTAAAGAGGAACCAAAACATGTGTATAATATTATTCAATTCAAATTGCAAAAGTCCAATAACAACATAACCAATTACAGGAAAAGGTTACAACACTGTTGTGCACATTCGTGGGTCTAATGTCTTTATTTAGGATGCACATGCACATTTTTAATGATCACAAAAAGTTATGATTATCAAGATATATTTTTTTCTTTGATGAATAATTTATATACTATCCAAAGAAGTACAAATATTTTTAAAAAGTAATAATATAACATCTAATTTTTTTCAATGAATAAAAAATATATATATTTATCTTATTTTTATTATTTTGCATATATTTTTCAAATTCAAAAAGAATAACATATTAAAATAAACAAAATAAAATAAAATTAGAATTAAAGTAAAAACATTAAATAAATAGTTAGATGTGGGTTAAAATTTCATAAAAAATGACAAAAATTATAAATTAACAAAAACAACTAGTGATAAATAATAAATGAAATAAAATAATAAACAGGATCTCAGTGTAAATAAATTAAATGTCATAATTATAAATAATAAATAAATAAAAGTGTAATTAGAAAGAAATTAAATGAAATAAATTATAAAATAAAATAAATAAACATATCATTTCATAATTAAAAGTAAACTAAATAAAATAAATAAGATCCTTAGAAATAAATAAATAAAATAAATAAATCACTGAGTAATTAAATAAAAAATAAAAATAAGTTTAATAAAATAAATAAAATAATATATAATTTAAAATAAATAAAACATACATAAATTTATTAAGATTTATATAATAAAAACTTAACCCCACTCTTCTCTTAAATCTTTTTCAATTAACATACAGAAAATACTTTTTTTTCTCTCCTATCTTATTCTTTTACAATTTTTTTAGAGACATTCTCTTTGGATTTATCCATTTATTTAACCTTGTCAAGTCATAATAACTTTCATGAATGAAGAGCTATACCTTATCTTTTCTTCTTATCTCTTTTCTTTTCACTTTTTTTCTTCTTTCTTCTTATCTCTTAGAATCTCTCTTTAAAAACTAATTTTTAATATATATATATATATATATATATATATATATATATATATATATATATATATATATATAATTAATACTTATTTAATTAACTAATATCTTCTTAATTAATTTTTGTAATTAATATTTTTTATTTATTTTGTTTTACTTAGTCACAATATTTTCTAAAAAATATTTAATTTATTTTTTCATTCATGAGATATATAAAATACAAAATATTTTAAATTGAATAAAAAAAGGAACAATGTTAAATTTTCTAATTAACTCTTATTTTTTACAGTAACGATACATAAATCATTTGTAGAGATGTTACATTGCTAAGGTCTGAAATTGGTGTTATGATTTTATTTTTAGAAAAATGATTGAATATGTTTTTAGTTTTTATAAATTGAAATTCGTTCTCATCTCAATTTTAAATACATGTTGGTCATTAAACTTAAAAAATAAATGAATATAGTTCTTTTAATCAAATGACATTAACTTTTAATTTAATCTAAAATACCTTTTAACACATAAAAAAGTTAACATTGTTGATTCAAAATAATTATATAATTTATTTTTTAAATTTAGAGACCAAAATGTATCAAAATTTTGATCATAAACGAATTTCAATCTTATATACAAATTTAGGACTAATAATATATTTATGTATATTTAAATTATCATCGGGTAAAACACATTTAGGAAAAATCCAATCATACATATGCAATCTCCAATTTTTCTAAACTTCCATTAATAAATCACGTGAATATGCATAAATTATGAAATCTTGAATAGTAATTAGAGCGCATTGTAATCAAGTTAACACATATTTAGAAAACTAAAGTTACTTATGTTAACAGTAAGAGAAAAAATATATAGTAATCCAATGGGTTGAAGGAAATATGTGAAAACAAAATGTTACACTTTACTTTATTATTACCCTTTACTTTTATGTTGTCCCTTATCTATATGGATTTCTAAACTTTATTTGAAAGTAGTTTATTTAATTGTTAATTATTGCTTCTCATTGTATTAATTTTTATATATTGTTTAAATTCTGTCTGATCACTTTAATGTTTTTTTTTGGAAAAAGTAATTCTATTTTGAGTTCTTATATGATCACTTTGTGAGTTGTTGTGAGGTTTATCTAATATTTGACTGGGGTAAAAAAGTAATTTGGAGTTAGAGTCTATTATATAATTATCACTACACGAAAATTATTAAATAGTGACTAATTTTACGACAAAAAAATATATACTTAGAGACCAATTTAGAAACTAATTAGAGACTAATTTTTTTGGTACTCAAAACCTAGATAGCTAATAATAATGACCAATTTAGAGACTAATTCATAATAGAAATTATTTTAGTTACCAATAGAAACCAACTATAAATTTTTAAAACTATTTTAGTTACCAATAACTTTTAGTTTATAAATTGATATCTTAATTATAAATTATAGTGACTAATTTTTTTTTTCACTAAAATTGATCTTTAATCAAAGATTTCTTGTAGTGTATAATCACTGATTCCTTGTTTATCCTAAATGACATGAAACTTTTCCAAATATATTATTTTTATTATGATATATAGACGGTCCATTTTAGTGATATAAAGTAATTAAAAAGATTCAATATGTTTTTTTTTCTTAATTTTTGATGAAAATTGAGATCGAATCTACTACCTTTTCATTCCTTCTTCTTTGTCCATCCAACCTTATTTCTCATGGAACCTGCGACTCTTACCTTCATTTTTCTCTAATTAATTATTACGTCACCTTATCACTCCTATTGATGTAAATCATTTTTTATATGAAGTTTTTGTCTTGTTATACAGATTAATTAGTAATGGTTAAAAGATCATCATGTTTTAGAACATCTTTTAGAGCTTATTTTAATCAAACAAAAATCATTGCCAAGTGACATCATGATTCATAGTGAGTCACAAGTAGAGTTTGTATACTGTATGACAGATAACTGGAAATAGTGAATGACAATCATATAGTACAGTACTCCGATTTATTCTGAAACTCGCTTTTCTTTATCATTCATCCGCCTGAAAAGGGCAAATGGAAAAAGTTTCACGAACAAGATAGACAAGACATATTAACCTTTGAAAAAAAAAACACATTCACACATAAACTCTATCCAAAATTTCTAACTCCTCCTCTTTGTATAATCTACTGCATGAAAATGCGAAGGCTTGATTCTCAGTCAAAAAATGCTGCCAGCTATTTCTTGTTTTCCATGCAATGAAATCTCATGATTGCACACGGAATAAGTCATAAGTAACGGCTGGTATATTTGGAAGACAGTGTAAAGGAAAGTTTAAGACTAAAGGGCATAATGACTCACAGTGTTTGTGTATATATGATATGGAACATGGAACCAAAACCACCTTAATTAATCCTATTTTTATCCTAAATCTTTCATTGGCGTGTTTATAAGAACATGTCTAAAGCATAAGCATTGTGCCGAGTTGCTTGAATTTGATTAGAAGCATGGATTTTGGTGGAAGGAGGGTAGGAAGCAGTGAGTGTCAGGCTTTAGTTTGGTATTTATCTGAAGTGGGTCATCCAAATTTGCATTGACCTTTGTTCCTCCAAGTGGGTGTGTTGTTGGCCACATCTCACACCTCAGCTCCACAGGATCTGTAGTATCAGCTTTCTTTCCCATTCATATAAGGTCATATCATGTGTAAAAGATGCTTTGCTTTGTTTTTATATCATCACAAGAGACAAGATATACTGGTTAAAAAGGAGAGAACCAGAGAGGAATCAACGCGAATAATCCATTCTTCCTTTTTGACTTTTTCCTCTCAACTTTCTCCAATTAGATTGCTAGCTTGCCTTTTTAGTCATTACCCTTCACTGCATCATTCATTTACCCATCTCTCTACATCTAAGTGCCCACTAAGAACACAAATCGTATATGATGAGAAGGTAAATACAATAGAGTTAGTGACATTAGTCAAAACATAGCTGATGTCTGGCGATGAATCTACATACTTTTCTATTGATTCTCTTAACTGTTGTAAAGATTTTTACTACCACTTGGTGTTTCCTTGTGTTTTGGTTCTATTTCGATTGATGTATAATGTCAACTGGTGCATTAATTAATGGGTCTTGCTGACCAGTGCCCTTATGTATAATGCCCTTAAGGTACTGGTTAAGGATAATTAATATACATTGGATCTTACAAAAATATATAGATAAGTGTAATATTAAATAAAACTTGACCTAATAACCATTAATGCAACTTTATTTTCTTTAAAACACAAAAATGTCCATAAATATTGTACATGTGTATTTAATATTTTATTTAATGTTCACAAATAAAATTTAAAAACTAATTAAATAATATAATAACTATATTTTAATGTTAAAATTTAAATTAACAAAAAACCAACAAAAAATAGTGTTAAACGTCTAAAACTTTAAAAAAATAACATAAAAAAGTATAAATTAACAGAAAAACCAACACAAAAAATATTGTTAAACATATAAAAATTGTTATAAAAAAAGAATAATTAAAGTGTCAATTTAAGACTTAATTGATTTTTTTCTTTTTAGTAGAGACCTTAAAAATTCCAAATTTTTTTTGTAAAAGTAAGTTATTGTCTACACATTTAAAAGGGTATTTTTGTCTTTATAAAATTTATTATGTGCATTTATACTATTTTAATCACTGTATTTAATTATTTCAGCTTTCAATATAAAAAGGATGATATCAAAGTACATTTATTATTCCTTAACCAGTGTCTTTAGGGCACTGGTTAGCATTCTCCTTAATCAATTTATAACTTTTTACTTTCATAATGATTAGTGCATTCTATTTTAACATGGTTTAACTCTTGGTGGCAAAACAAGATAGTCTAGTCTATTTTGGCACGGTTTGTCATTGGCCTGTCAAAACAGATTGGATTAAACTAGTCCATCAAACAAAAATTAATAAGTGACCAGTATTCCTAAAAACGGATTGGATTACATTTTATATGTGTTTGGGTAGCATGTTAGATGTCAGTACGGGTCAGCAGCAATTCCGACAATTAAAATTAATACTTGGTCGACCAGAGGTGTGTGTGTGTGTGCGGGACGATGGTTGTGCGGCGGCGGTTTCGGGAAGAGGTCGACCAGAGGAAGGGTTCTGTGGTGCGGGAAGGATTTTGTGGGGCGGCGGTTGCGGGAAGAAGGCGACCAGAGGTGTGTGTGTGTGTGTGTGTGTGCGGGAAGGGTTTTGTGCGCTTTCGATTGAGTGTTCTGTGATGAGTGGCGAGTGGCGGGGGAGGGTTTGTGAGCACTTTGGAGAAACTGGAGAAGCGGTGGAGCAGTAGAGGAGAGGCATTTTCGAAAACGAAAAAAATTTGCGCGGACTAGTGTGTGAGAAGTGGGCAAGTGGATGTGGCTACACGCGCGGGAGCGGGGAAACAAGCTTGATCAGTTTCATTTCATTTTTCAATTATAAAAAAAAAATTAAATCAAATTGTTGTTACCACGTCAGGTGGTGATGAAAGTGGTCATTTTTGGGTGTCAATGTATCATTTCTCTTGTTATTCTTTTGCATGTAACGTGATAAGCCCATCTATTTGGACATTTTTTTTACCATTCAATTTTTTTCTCGTACAATATGTGATCATTAGGATATATATATATATATATATATATATATATATATATATATATATATATATATATATATATATTTCATTTCAATTAAACAAAGAATCATCTTGACCTCATAATTATTATTAGATCGGTTATCCTAATTTTTAGTTCATCATCGATTTCATTACCCTTGAATTTGTACAGCTCAATCTTCTTTCTGAATAGTCCAACTTTTGTCTCAAATTTGACTTTCCAATTCACCAACTCTTTTTCAACTTTATAAAAAAATCTTTTATTTGATATGCAACACACAAAATTGAAACAATTAATAAATACTCGTTACGTTATAGTTTTTTTATTAGTAGTAGAAATGAATCAAGGTGAGAATCGATGTTCGATTTTGATTTTAATTGTCATGAAAGTTTAATACTTTTTATATTGCTACTTTGTTCTTACAATTGCAAATACGATATACAAATTAGTGAACATTCATGCAAAACCATAATTGAGTTCCCCAAAAAATAATTGTGGTCACGAAAAGTTTAACAAATAAATCTTAACGAAAAATATTAGACAAAAAATTACTCCATGAGAAGGCCACCATGAAATTTGAAGATTTGGTCATAAATAAATCTTTAAACCAGTACCATTTTGTCATCTAAGAATAAATTACAATTCATAAGAGTTGTGTACTTTTACACAGGTAAAAAAATGAGAATAAGAACCTGAATCTAATATTTGAAAGAAAATTTACATTGCATGTATTTAACTTAAAACGAATAATTTATGTCGAATATTATGACGTCTGGCGTAAATTATTATCTCACATCGATGTAACATAAATCATATTCACTTATTTACAAAAATATTATTGCATTTTTTAATTAAATTATTTCGCCGTTAGATATAAATTAGACGCAAGACTCTCTTTTTGTGTTAGTAAACATCTCTAACTCTTAATTTCAAATCCTATAACTTTTCTACTAATTTCTCAGCTCACTTTCTTTCTCTCTGCCTCTCCCATTTGTCTCATTCACTCTTTTAATCGTGATGATAATGATTGCTAAAATTATAAAATCTGTTTCAGGTACTAGTTTCACATTGTTTTATTTCGAACAATTCGATATATGCTCAATGTAAAGTTGTCATAAAGAAGAATAAAAAATAAAAAAACAATTCAACTATGAACTACTTTGCAACACTAGTTAACTGGATCATTCTGAGTTAAAGAAACGCAGAGACACAACACACAAATATGTACCAGATATAGTACTTTCAGCTTCGGAAAAACCCCAATAATTACACTCTGTACTTATTTAATAATTTTTTTTATCAGCAAGTATATATATATACATATATATATATATACATATATATATATATATACATATATATTTATATATATATATATATATATATATATATATATATATATATGTATATATATATATATATATATGTATCTATATATATATATATATATATATATATATATATACATATATATGTATATATATATACATATATATGTATCTATATATACATATATATATATATACATATATATATATATATATAAAGTTTTCATAATATAGTGTATTTACAATACAAAATGATAGGTGTATTTATAAGTTAAAAATTTTAGTTTGTATTCATCCATCAGGACTGTCCAAATGTAAATCACACACTATATATAGCAATTGTAGTATGGTTGATGTAATGTATCATATCCTGACAGCGATTCTCCACAAAATAATCTGTCTAATTATGCTTTACATCGTGTTCTGTCGACGGGTGTCTGCAAATATATTTTAGTTCTCGCAGGTGTTTATGTATGCATTGGTCGATCAACATTCCTCTTTAGATAATGTCTACCACAACCAATTACCAATGTCTTTAATCTGTATTTATTTAATAATTAGTTTTAGAACTAACTTTCTCACTGAAATTATATATATACCATCTTTCTATGGCTATCAAATTCACTGATTCCGTCAGGTTTTGTTCACGCATCCCTGCAAAAGCTCTATATTTTTTTCCTTTGCCCGATACCTTTCGAATAAGAGAATCCCTCCACACATGACAGTCATATATATTCTAATTCTAACATTTAACAAAGCAAAGGAGAGCATATTTCTTAGGAAATGATTATGGCTTCATTATCACTTCATTTTATTATAATGAAAAGCCAAAGTTTAAGGATGAGGAATTCATAAAAAAAGACGAAGAAATATTTAATACAGAGGCTTAAGCAATTTGCATTGGTGCTCATCAATTTTGCGCATCATTAAATATACAACACAATAATTAGTTCCATATTCTTACACAGGAGAATACATAAATTTAGGTCTTTGAAAACAAACAACTTACTCCGCTCTAAGAATTAAAAATGACACAAAGGCAAAATAATGTACATTATAGTTTACTTTCCTTCCCACAATGTCATTCCTTCGTTTTCATTAAAAAAATGGTAAAATGGTTCCATTATGTGCAAGCATCTTAAAAGGAAGAAATCCATTCTTGTTTCTATTAATTACCAAACCAAAATATACAGCATATCTCAGACCATGACTTATAATATAATATATATCTATATATATATATATATATA
>Ga0214545_1005828_pt1 | contig 21954 bp, 4 predicted proteins | sample CNSS4metaG_FD_160064 | JGI IMG/M metagenome (GOLD analysis project Ga0214545, IMG submission 160064) | Root nodule microbial communities from cowpea collected in UCLA plant growth center, Los Angeles, California, USA - CNSS4 | ecosystem: Host-associated > Plants > Roots > Nodule | place: USA...
TTTTTTTTTTTTTTAAATGTGAGCGTAATAATTTAATGTTTAACATAATATCTTATTAGTTTGAGTTTTAATACTAAATTAGTTAAGTATCAATTAATTTGATTCTTTTAACTTCAGTGTGTGTCAATTAATTTAGTTTCTAATGCCTGGGATCCCGTTAATTTGTTACGAAATTCAAGATTTAACTTGATTTTATTTAATGAGGTTAGATAATAAATTAATCAATACATAATTTTGAAGATTAAATTAACTATTTTTGTATGTGTGTGTACGACGACTGTAATGGAGATTGAACTAAAAGCTCCATAGAAATTATCCACAATCCCATTACTAAGTAAGCCTTAATGGGTTAGATTGATGGATGAGTTTTAAAATATAGACTAGGTTTTGGTCCATGTTTTTGTTGAAAAATCTCATATAGGTCCTAAGATTTTTTTTAGTCTCAATTAGGTCCATATTTTTTAAAATGTGTAACAATTATGCCATTCCGTTAGTATATAGTTAATGGTGTTAAAGATGTGCCACGTGTCAGCTCCACATTTTTTTGAATTTTTTTAAAATTTTTTAAATTTTTTAAATTTTTTTTTTAAATTTTTTAAAACTTTTTTTGAAAATTATTCATGCCACGTGTCACGTCAATATTGTGCCATGTGTCAAGTCAGTAAGGTGACACGTGTCAAATTATTGTCTGAATCTCAATTTGGTCCATATATTTGTTATTTTTATTACATTTCAGTCCATTTTTGAAATTTTTTTAAATATATTTATTTTAACTTTCTACAAAATTGTTTTAAAATTTTATATTTAAATTTATAAAATTGTTAATTTTAAACCAACTCTAATATTTGTATATAAATTATTTAAAACAATTTTGTAACAAGTTAAAATAAATATTTTAAAATTTTGGGTTAAGTATGTTTTTAGTCCCTAAACTTTGACCCCAAATTGGAATTCGTCCCTAGCCAAAATTTGGATAAATTTTGGTCCCTAAACTTTAAAAATGAATGAATATAGTCCTTTTAACCCAATTTTGTTAACTTTTTTTTAAGTTTCGAACGCATTTCTCAGTAAATATTGAGCCGAGAATGTGTCAAACGGAATAAACAACTCCAATATTAACATTAAACACATTCGACATGTTGAAAAAAGTTAACATAATTGGGTTAAAAAGACTATATTCATTCCTTTTTAAATTTTAGGGACCAAAATTTATTAAAGTTTCGACCAGGGACGAATTTCAATTTTTGACCAAAGTTTAGGGACTAAAAACATACTTAACCCTAAAATTTTAAAACAAAATATAAAATAAACTTAATATTATTAAAATGTTTAATAAAAATATCATTATAAAATTTATATAAAAGTTAAATTTAATCTCAATTTGGAGAGGATGAAATTGAAAATTAAAAAAAATGGACTGAAATATAATTAAAATAACAAATATGTGGACCAAATTGAGATTCAAACAATGACTTGACACGTGTTACCTTACTGACTTGACACGTGGCACAATATTGATGTGACACAGGCATGAATAATTTTCAAAAAAAAAAATTAAAAAAATTAAAAAAAATTCAAAATTCAAAGAAATGAGAAGCTGACACGTGACATATCTTTAACACCGTTACCACCATACTAACGGAATGAGCCTAATTGTTACACATTTTCAAAAATATGGACCTCATTGAAATTAAAAAAAAAAAATCTTAGGACCTATTTGAGATTTTTCAACAAAAACATTGACCAATGGAGTATTTTAACCTATAGACTATTTATGATTTTATGTAAATTAGGATGCCAAGTTAAAAGTAGGCGTATAATTATCTCCCCAACAAAGTTACAAATTAATGTGAAGGGAGATATCATTAGGAATTTACGAAGGAGAAAAAAGGAAATATCTTATAACAACATATGAACCCTTGGAAGAAGATATTCATTTACTTCAATTAAGTTTAAATAAAATTTGCATAATTTAATGTGTTTGCATTGAAGACCGAATGTGACGTGGCAATGTCGATGGACTTGAGTGAGAAGAGAAAAAAATTGACTCAACGTGGAACTCTGCCTAATATTTTGAACAATTTGGTTTATAAAATCAACCAAATATTCAAGCCTCCGCGTTCCCTGGAGTAACCTAACCTACACCACACTTCACTTCACTCATCATCTCTATTCCCTTTTTCCATACTTTTATCTTTTATTTTTAATTCAGAATCCTTTTGAATGCAAGCTGGTAAGTGGGCCTGTAGATTGGGCCTCTGCATGGACCTGGATTTCTCAATGTCAAACTTAGGTCCAAGTTAGTTGTGTTTGTATGGCAGATTAGTTCCTCATTGATTGACCGAAGTGTGAAGGTTTGTGTTGTTTAGTGATGCATGAGTGGCGCCATTTGCGCCTTACTTCACTGTCCACAATGTGCCTTAGCGCGTTTTTTCCATCTCTCCAAAGGATATACATTGTCGCAACGCTTAAAATCATTGCTAGCTAGCTATATTGAAAGTAACACATTCTTAATTTCTTTCTTTCCACTCAAAATCACAATCATCAGAGGTCAAAAACTTAAGCTCTTCAATATTGCAAAAAAAAAAAAAAATCACTCTAGTACATTACCTTAATACTATGTAATGTAACATACCACTCAAACTTATTACCTACAATGTTGTTTTTATGGGACTCAACTAGATCCCATAAAATCTTCTAAGATGCTTCAAGTATCACAATTTTAAGGGATATGTACTTTCCAACTCCAAAGATATTCGTCCTCGAACTCTATAATGGAAGATGTGTCTGCAGAAGATACTTCGATTCCAAAATCAGCCTGATGTATCATATGATAATAAATACTAATGACTATCAACTTATGAGTCAAACATATACCATCTTAGAAGGTCGAGATGGACTCGTCTAGAATGTATAAAGTCGAGGATTGTCTTTGTACTTGTATGGAACAAAATGTATATTTAAACATTTCACTAGCTGGTGTTACATGCATAAATTGGTTCACACTGACGAGGGAAAACGGTGTGTGAGCGGTTGATTAAAGGGTTAAGAAAAATGGATGGACGAATTCACAATTCTTTTTTCCATATCAGGCACCTCAAAAATTCAACTCAGCACAGTAGTAAAGTTTGTCATGTGGTTGCACTTTTAAGACTCGGAATTGAGACTCTAACTATTTTATCTTGGTGTGCTTAATTGTAAATTACGTTATGCTAAAATTAACACTGAAACAATCAATGAGAAAATAATCAATTTTAGGAAAGTAATGCTAAAAGTTTGCACCCATTCCTTAGGCTGTAACAGTGATTAAGACAACAGCTCAGGCACAGTTCAGTTACAAGATTTTTCCAACAGTGTGGCCAAGACACCTCAGTAACAATATGAGTTTTCTAGAAAGAACATGCAGAATATTCTTATATTATTTTTCGACCAGATTCATATTTTTCTGTCTTTTGTTTATGTATGAATTTTTATTTATATATAGAACTGTACATGTTGGACAAAATTAAAATGTAACTGGTTCTTTTTTAGAAAAGAGATGTATGGCACGGGAAGAAAGTGAGGGACAAGGAACCTGCTGCTACATAAATAAGAAATGTTCTTGGTATATAATTTAACCTTTTCTTTTGCGCACAATATAATTCAACCCCTTTTTTATACCATAATGCAGCATGTTACGTTTGTCTGCAGAATCTCTCTTTTTTCGACCCCAATTGCCATGCTTTCATTGAGCATGATAGTAGTCAACATTTTCTGCTCATGTACAGAACAGATATTTGTGAACTCAAATTAAGACTATAGAAGCATGTAAGTTAAAACAAGTTTAGATGCCAAACACGGACTTAACTAATATAATGATAAAGGGTATTTGGAAAAGCACAAGATTAGACCTGCATAATGATAACAACCCTAACAAAGGCTTAACATAATGATACACCACACCAGTAACAGATCCTGTGTTCCTAAATTATGGGTCCACCCAACCCGACAAGCAGAACTCAAAAACCTTCCCTTTGGTCGTTGGACACACTAATCTCCACAACCCACCAACTCCACACCATTTCTCTTAATTGTTGATGTGATCTTACAGAGATCAATCAATCTCACTTCACACCCACACACACTCAAACTAAATGCTTGTTGGACTACAGTATCTTTGTTACATGATAGTAATAATTTAAAAGAAATCAAATATAGGCCCCTAGGAAGCAAAAGAGTTGAAAATGCCAAGGACAAATCTTCACCAAAACCAAGCACTTCTTCTTCATCATCCTTGTCTTCTCTCTCAATGAGTTAAATCCCGATAACTTGTGTTCTGTCCTAGAACAAGTGAACAACCACTGTACAGAAGCTTGTTACTCTTACCCTCTAATCCTAAAACTTGCGCGAATATATATATATATATATATATATATATATATATATATATATATATATATATATATATATATATATATATATAAATTAGAAACTAAATATGTGAATCCGACTTGTGGGAAGTAAGTCAGTGAAGTAGAAGCCTCTGGTACTTGGTCTCGGTGGGAGAATCAGAGCCATCACAGAAAACCCTTTTCCGACTAACCCTTCCGCAGTTGGCTGTGGTGCTGCTACCGTCAATGTTAAGAAAGGAATCATGGTGGAGGAGGTGTGGTTGTGATTGTGATTGTGGTGGTGGTGGTGAGGGTATGGTGACAGGGGGAATCTCAAAGGACTCAAGTGGTGGGGGAGGGTGTCTCCATTGGGGAAGAGGTCCTGCAAGGAGAAGGGTCTGAAGGAGAGGACCGGCTTTCATGACTGCTTGCAAGAGCTTCCCCTTTTCTGGTAATGGTTTGTCTGGTGTTAGCTCAATCATGGATTGTGGTTGTAACTGGGGTTGATGTTGATGTTGATGTTGTTGTTGTTGAGAGAGATGATGGTCAATGACCGGAGAGGAAACAATGCTCTCTTCACAATCCGATGATGAGAGGCCATTGTTGGAGTCAATTCCTCTTCTCGGCTCATCCTCAATGCTAGAAATCCCAGACACAGGAGCTGCTTGTTGTTGGTGTTGGAAAACTATCTTCTCCAAGAGCAGTCTCCGGCATTTCTCCTGCGCTTCATCTCTCTCTCTCATGGTTTTGCTCAGCAGTTCCTTTAGGTTCAGTAGTTGTTCATCTCTCTTTCTGAGCTCTTCTTGCACTGCAGCCCTGGTCTGTTCAAGCTCCACCGTTGTGCATATCACAGACTGTCTCAGCTCCTCCATTGACTGTACACAAACAACAGGGAAAATTAGTGCTGAAATTCAAACAATTATGAGCCCCCATTAACTTGTTTTAAGGCTGATGATACATTGAAGTGTGTATAGTTAAAGGGTAAAAGAAAGTAGGTACCTTTCCCTGGAAGTAGTAAGCCCAAGTTATAAGAGGGCTACGCTGGTTGTCCATGCTCTCAGGTTCCCAATTTGGATAATTATATAAATATCTGCGTTTTGAAAGAGGAAAGGAAAATGGAGAGAGAGAGTTAGGAGTGTTATGTGTGAAGGAACAAGGTGTTTTATAAGAAGTGGTCGATGTCACTGTTGTTGGGTTTTGTGGGAAGAAAAGAAATGCACATAAAAAGCCAAAAGGCAAAGAGAGGCAAAATCCTAGTAGCAGTGGCAGTGGTATTTTGATTTTCAATTGTATGTGTGTGTGTGTGATGGGAAAAAGAGAAAGGGAAAGGGATAGTAGTAGTGCCGGGAAGAAAAAAGGAGCAGTAAAAGCGGGAACAAGAAGCTACTATCACAGACACGTCCTCTTCACGTCTATTACTATGCTTTTCTGGCCATTTTGCATACTATTGGGTAACACAAAATGTTTGAAAGTGACCGTAGTAACCGTGGAAAACAATTTACAACAATAATAATAACGAGAATGAACATGACATTTAACTTAGGAAAACCAATTATACTCAAATCATGTCTTTTTCCCTTTGAAAAAAAAAAAAGAAATTTGCGTAAAACTAGAAGTCTCCCGAAATGTTGTAGAGTTGTAATAAATTCAGGCTGAGTCTATTGGTAGGACTCATTCATATCTTCAGGACAACAACATTTATATCGCATCTCCAATTTATTAATATCATTATCTATTTTTTTCTCTTCAAGGTATCTCTTAGTCAATATGTACATTTATGTAGTAACTGCTATTGATATTTTAACACCACTAATTTAAAACAATCACTAAACAATTAGTATGTTAGTATTTTAATTAACTTAAAATGTTAATATATATTATTATATCATTAAAATCATTTGTAAGTTGTTAAGTGGCTTTTTTTTTATTATTATTAGGGTTAAATATGTTTTTGGTTTTCAAGTTTGAGTGTATTTTGGAATTAATTCATCTTCGAAACTTTATATCAATTTAGTTTTTTATCTTTAAAAATGTGTGGATTTAATCATTCTTATCAAATTTTGTTAAGTTTATTTGATGTTTTAGACGCATTTTATGATAATATTTGAGTTAACATTGAAGCTAAAATGTATCAAACGGTGTAAACAATTCAAAAACTATCATGAAATATGCTTGAAACGTCAGATAAACTTTAAAAAAAATTGGTTAAAAGGACTAAATTTACGTATTTTTAAAGATGAATGACTAAATTGGTCAAATTTTTTGAAAAGGGACTAATTTTAAATTTCACTTAAACTAAAAGAACTAAAAACATATTTAACCCTTACTATTATAATTATTATTGGATGTGAAAATATCTTCCCATCTAAAAATGTAATATCGTGTTCTATCATTTATATTCTGAAATGGAAACTCCTTCAAAATTTCAATAGTTTTTTGTACCCTAAATCCATGGACAATGTTACTGAATTTGCATATATCATTGTAACTTTTTGTTTCGCTTGACTTTTTCAGCAGCTGAGTTAGGAATAATACTTTTTGCCAAAAATATTGACAAATTTTTCATCTATGTCCATAATAATATACTAGCAGCTGCCTGAACAGACTAGTCACTGGAGTTAAATTGAAGTTTATTAAGGATTTCAAAGTTAATTCGTATAATCACATTAAACAATTATATAAGTTTCCAATTAGGTACGTTTCTTCTAACTCACACTTGGAACTTCGAGAGAATTTTTGTTTGCTAGTTTAAATAAAATAGTTCATTCTACGTTGATGAAAGGAAAAACCCACTACGTTGATTTTTCTATTCAATAAAGTTTTCTATCTTGAACTAGATTAATCCCCACTTAATATATAAAAAAATAACTCAGAATTGATTCATTATTCTATTAAATTTTCAACCTGCTATTTAACGACGTGCCTACCCTTAAAAATCTGAATGAGAAAGATTAAAAAAATCTTCCCTTTTTTCAACTGTGAACGCAAGAAAAAGAGTAAATAATCAATGTATGAATGCGATGATAAGGTTTTGTTTTTCATAATTAATGCCTAAGAACTAGATACACTCTTAGGAAATAACATACATTTTAAGTAATTATATTTACAATACTCAAAATAATTGAGCTCAGCTAATCATGTCTCTAAATTCACAATTTAAATAAATTAAAAAATATTTTTTTTCACTCTTCATGTATTTATTGTTAGTATTTATTTAAGTTGACTAATTTTATTTACTTTTAATATTTATATTTATTTAAATGAACTTCGGTTAAGTTTATGTTTGTTTTATTTCTTTTAAGTTAGGGTTAGTTTAGTCGTTATTAAACTTATTTATTTTTGTTAGAGTTCACTAAATTAACGCTAATCGTATTTATTTTAGTTAATATTAATTAACTTCGTACTTATACGATACTAGTACAAATATTTATTTATTGAAAAAACGTAAAATTAATTTTACACTTAATTTTTTTTTTCGTATGGTGTTAGAGTTAAGTCTATTGATGTCTAACATTATGCGGAATTAATGCAAACTAAACTATTACTAAATCAATATGAACCCAAATATTTATTTATTAAAAAGGTTAAAAATAATTTTATCCCTTTTAACATTGAAAAACGAATGTTTTTTGCATTGTGATAGAGTCCTTTAGCCAACTTTAGTAGTGTCATAATTTAGCCAACATTAATATTTGAAAGCTACATTTATACTTTCTTGTAGTGTACAGTAATAACAAAAATGTAACTAATGGTTCTTCTTCCATTATCAACTTCACCTCCAAAATCTATGTTTACATAACCTTACATTTTTAATTCTTCTTTACTAAAGTATAAACACTTCCTCTAATGTATCTCGTAGGTAGCTCAAACTTGATTTGTTATAAACCCATTTTCTTTTGTTATGGTGAGTATGGTCCTTATGAGAGTGAAACACTTATCAGTACGAGTTCCATATAAGATAATGTTGGATTTTATTTTATTAACAAGTTTAGAACAAATTAATATATTAGTTTGTTAAAATAAGATATTATTCATTGTCATCATTTAGAATATATATATATATATATATATATATATATATATATATATATATATATATATATATATATATATATTTATTGAGAATCCAAGTGTGAGTCTAAGTCTCACATTGAGTAAAAATGAAAAAGTTGAGCACCATATAAGAACAAAGCCCATAAACTCATCGTTTTAAGATTTTGAGTTAAAAGTGGTGTCAATTTCTTATATGTGGATTGAGCTCATGTTCATTGGTGTTGTATCTCCCTAATGATCCTCTCTCGAAAGATCTAACAATATATTATTGTCTTATAACACTTGTAAGCACTACACTATACTATATTAACAAAATAACAAGTTTCTTTGATGATCTATATTTGTTACGTTTGATTTTGTTATAGAAAAAGCAAAGGAGAGAGGAGAGGAAAATCAAGCAATATAGAAGGATAAGATCATCTTGTTTCCCTTGCATTTCTTGAACGGTAATCGTGTATAATTCAAATCGCTAAGCGTGCTTGTTATCGATAACTCTTTTCTTGACTTGCATTTTGGTGTGCATCATGCATGCGACTCATTCAGAATCAATCTTTACAAAAACAGAAAGCAACTTAATTTTTCAGCATGCCCTTTTTGACAAACCTAGTATATGAAAGAAAATATGTATTTATGAAACATCTCAATGCACACTCATCTTTGACTTCTTAAGTATCTCCACGTGCTTAGAATACTATTACCCCATAACTTTTTTTTTTTTTTCATGTTTTATAAAAAAGACTAGAAACAGTTGGTACAGAGAGATAGCAGATACAAAATAACCTAATAAGCTAGCTAACAGTTACATACAAAAGCCTAATTAAGAGACATTATTCCCTTCAATCTTTGTCTGCTTCCATGAGCTTGTTAATATATCAATTACTGGTGAAGGAATATTATTATAGTTTCATTGGTCAGAAAAAGGAGCTGGTAACCAAACTTTCCCACCTATATTTGTCCAAAGAAAGGCGATGGACCCCTTTCAAACAACAAAGTCCTACCTTAAGGAAAGCAAGGGGCTTCCATTTGACTTAATCAAGACCCTAACCCAGCAATTTGTAGGAACATCGGTGACATTTTTGTTCCAGTTCGTAGGGTACCCTAAATCTTATTATAATGTAACAAATCCACTCTTCTACAAGACACGTGTACGTACGTTTCCAACCTACAAGACAACAACCGGTAGCTGTTAAACAAATGATGAGGGTAAAAATTAGTTAATTCGTTGATGACTTATCATATTCTTCACCTACTAATTATTCACATGCATATTTTTTCACTTTGAAGAAAGAGAACAGGAAAATCCAGTTGATGATAAAAAAGCCAAATCCAAAGGGAATAAAATGAGGCGCCGCAACTTTATGTCCCATCCTAGTTTTTACTTGTGCCTATGTTCGGTTTTTTTACCTCTCAAAATGACTCAAAATAACACTGATATATGATAAAAATCTAAATATGAGTTTAAGTTTTACATTAGTTAGAAATAAAAAAGTATAACATTATATAATGATAAAGATCAATAAATCTATTGTCTTAAGATTTTAGGTTGAGAATGGTGTCAATGTCTTAAGTGGTTGAACTCAGGTCTCATTGGTATTTGTATCTTCCCAATAAATCTCCTATATAAACCTAACAGCATGAAGAAAAAAAAAAAAAAGAGTCAGTGTGGTTGTTTCTCTCTTCTAGTTAATAAATCTGAGTAAATTAAAAGAGTTGATTTTAATTCTTGTGAGTTGTCGGAACCAATTTACCTAAACATTTAGGTAGAAAAAAAGAATAGTTATGTGTGTGTATGGTGAAGTGTGTGAATGAATGCATAGGAAGCGGCACATTTAAGCATTGGTGCAAGGACACCTTAATTGGTCAATAAACTTGCTGGGTAGGGAAGATGCCAGACAGGAAGGACCTTGAAACCCTGCTTATGTTTTCAACACTTTTCTTATCATATTCATTGGTGAACAGTGAGATAGATTTCTCCTCTCATATTTTTCTAATTGGATTATGTTGTATCTAGTTCTTATATGTGAAACAAAAATTATAAATGATAGTTATGACATAACTATTTCTATTCAAGACTATATATAATGCTCCAAGTATTTATTAGAATAACATATAATTAAATAGTTTGAATATTATAGATGATCAGTTATTTGGTGTTTCAGATATTTTAAATATGATAAGTATTATATATGATCAAATATTTTGTTTTCTTCATTGTTTGGTTATTAGTATGTTTTGTTATTATATATAGTTATAACTTTTTTTTATAAACAATGCATCATCATGATTCAATGTTTTTTTTAATATAATATCAAAGTTGCTGATTTTTAGTGGATGTTTATTAAAATTTCATATCGAGTAATATAAAAATAGAATAGTAGAAAAGTGTTATAAAAATAAAAAGATGTTTTTAGAATTGTCACCGTACCTTAATAACTTAATAGATCTCTTGGATGTATAGAAAATTTGAGTAGTTTTGTATCATTGGAACGTTTACAATTTTTGCAAGAAAACTTTACACAAGAAGGGTTTCAAGTTTTATCCACAAAGAGTTATTGGGTATGTTTTTGCTAGAAGGGTATACTTCTTTTTGAAGAGATTATTTTCTTATTTGTTATTCCCAACAAAAGTCATTAAAAGATTATCGAGTCTTCTACAATTCCTATGCTCAATGTTCGCAACATGTATGTGATGGATTATATTTTTTTCATATGGATTGTCATTGAGAGATTGTTGTGCTATATATATGACATTAGTTTTAGTCTTACACAAATAAGGTATCTAACACCACTTTTAACCAAAAATATTAAGACAATAGATTTATAGCTCTTTTCTCTTATCTAATGTTTAACTTTGTCCTTTTTACCTAATGTAAAATTTTGATTCACACTTGGATTATTTCTACCTATATGTACAATAACAAACATAACAAACTTTAAACAGAATCTTTAGAATATGGTAAAAAGAGATCTCTTTGATATGTTGTCCACTCGAAGGATTAACTAAATAATTTGAGAAGCTTTTGGTCTTTGTGCTGTCCACTAATGGCTTTCTATAATTAATTTATGGCGTTGATGAATTAGGGTGTGACATATGCTATGATACACAATTAGGAAGCGTGCAAAGAGACATGTTCCTACTTGTATCCAGTATAATTCCATGTCCACAAGGTTTCTTGTTTCATAACCTTCAATCACCATATAAAAAATTCAATGTTAGTTAGTAGTTAGCATACCGGTCGCTCTAAAAGGTGTGTATATTATTATTAGAGTGATAGTGTATAATTGTATTTCTTAGGCATGTCATGAAGCCATAATAATTTCTTATTCAGGCATGATACTAGCAATTATGGTTATTAATCAATCAAATAACGAAAAGGCAAGCCATAATATTCCATACAATCTTTAATTAATTTATTTGGAAAAGACATCACACACCATACCCAACACCTTTAATTAATTTATTATGTGAATTATTTTCACAAGCATTGGGTCCACATTATCGTGAGCATATAGAAAGGGTATGATCTGGTTGGCAATTTGGAGTGCAGAAATGGTTGGGAAGGAATGAGTTTGAACCCTTTGCAAGCCTACAAAGTATTGTAATGTGTTATGAAATAAGGGAATGGAAGAAGAAAAATATGAATGAGAGTTTCCCCATTAAGGTTGCAATTTGAGATTGTACTTTGCCGACCAAATATGGTAATGCCCATGTTGCTCAAGCATGGATAAGAAATTCATTGCAGACATAAACACAAACACGTGAGAGTCAAGTGATTTATTATTTGTTTGGACATCAATGTCTTAGGAGTCACATTTACTCCACCACAAAAAATCATCTTAAAATGTATAATGATGGTATTTTATTGCTTATATCATTTAGTTTTAAATACAGAAATAAAATGAAATAATTTATCTCATTCTTATAAATTTAAGGGTTAAATATATTTTTGTCCCTTAATTTTCAGTGAATCTTGCAATTAGTTCATTTCGAAACTTTGAACCAATTTAGTCCTTCAACTTTCAAAATACGTGGATTTAATACTTTTAATCGAATTTTGTTAAGTTTATTTAACATTTCAAGCGCGTTTCATAATGATATTTGATTTAACATTAAAGCAAAAATGTGTCAAATAATATAAACAACTCAAATATAATTCTGAAATACGTACGAAACATCAAATAAACCTAACAAAATTTGATTAAAATGACTAAATTCACGTATTTTGAAAGATGAAGTACTAAATTAATTCAAAATTTCAGAATAGACTAATTCCAAAATTTAGTGAAAGTTAAGTGACAAAAAAACATATTTAACCCTAAATTTAAAAGTGATCGTTAGGTTCATTGCATCAAAATAGACATGACAATATTTGACTTTGGACAAATATTAACTAAGTAGTTGGTTTTATTTCCTTAAATGGATTTAAGATACTCTCGAGAGTTTTTTCTGGAATTATTATTAGATTATTTATCTTCCACACCCCAAAAGGTCACTTGTATTTCTTTATATTTAGAGTTTGATGGAACTTTAAATTATTCAACTACACCTATCTTTAAAAAAAATTAATACTAAAACACATACTAATGAATTTAGGGGATACAAAGTTAACTATTTAAGTTCCTAGTAATCTTTTTGATAGCAATAATTAACGTTTATTTATCTAAAAAAACTAATTAATGAATTTGAAGTAGAAAGTGTTTATTAAAAAAACTGAAAATATTTGATGGATGCCTAGGTTAAGGATACAAAGGGAATCGCTTTAATAACCTGTGTTGATAACAAAAGAAAGAAAAAGACGATACTTAGCAAGGAATGTTTAGCGGTTGAAGAATAATTTGGCGCGCTACACATCAAAGTGATCACAAAAGTTAATTACAGAGAAAACAGTGACTGTAGAAAAGAATTAACGAATTTCTTTTGTGGCAGTTATAGTATCAAAAGTGTGGTTGGATAAAGCCACATTCTACACCTTTTTGACTCCTCCACTTTTAACTCTCATACATATACACCTAAATCACCACTTTAGAAACTTTATTTATTTTTGTATGTTTACCATGAAATTTTCAATGTTTATATATTAAATTTCTTAATATATTTTAAAACATTCAGATTAATATCCATAAATATATTTTAAAATAAGACCAAGAATTCTTAACCTAATGTTAATGAATTCCCAAATCTCGATGAAAATAATGTTAATATTCGGAAAGATAAGTGGTTAAGTCATGAGTGGGGTCTTGACGGGTAACACATGTCGGGAAGAATCCAAGAGAATCATGGATGCCAACTTTGTTTAAACCGTGTGGGGTCCATTAACTCACATAATTTTGTAAGCAGAAAAAAAGTAAAAAAAAAAAATAGAAAAATGGGTCACTTAGAGAAAACCCTTTTTTATTAAAGTCTTTAGGTGGGTCGTCAATTCCATCTCCAATCATATCATGTTTTATAGATCTTTGGAATCCCAAGCGGTGGTTAGTTAACACGCACGTTGGTCACCCATTTAACTAAAGTTAATATTTACTTCATTATGCTATTATTCATTCTTAATTTTAATTACTCCTTTATGTATACTATTAATTGATATATTAACTCAGCTGCTTCTTTATTTCAAATTATTATTTAAATAAACAAAAATGTAGTAATTATATAATGATGTTATTATATACATACTAAACAAACAGTTTTTTTTTCTTTTGAAAAATGTCTCATTTACTTATTAAGGCTTTTTCATCTATTTTTTTCAGAAAGTCTTATTTATCTCTTCGTTTTTTCCACTTGTCAACAATATTATTTTTCCTTCTTTCTCTCTTTCATATTATATACAGTTGTGTTTTCGTTTTTGTCCCTTTCTCTCTGTTGGGAAAAAGTTTACATCTTACTATTTATTATCAGACTATGTGTGAAAAAATATCTTAAATTGTTTTAGTGCATGACAAATATTATTAGAACCGAATGTGTGAACAATATCTGCAAATACATACTTATGAAATATTATTAGAGTAGAGCTTGTTAAATATAAACCTTTTCCATTTTGATAATATGTTTAACTTATAAACTTTAACTTCATATCTCTCTTCACTGAACTATATTTTAGTGGTTTAAATAGAATTGGATTAACGACCATATAATTGTTTAAAAAATGCCGAGGAATGTCATGATATTTTTTATTCATTAAACATATGTTGATATTAATCAAGAATGAGAAATACCATTACTTATGAATGCAAAACTTTAACTTGCTAAAAAAAGAAGTATAAATCATATGTCTATACACTACGTGTGAAGGTAAGAAAAATACAACCATATGATGCGTATTAGTAGTAGACTATTAGGTCAAAATAGTTAAATTTCCTTAAAGAATACTCATAGATGAAGAAATAGTATGGTTATATATATTTTTAGTCTTTGAACTTTGATATAAAATTGAAATTTATTTATGTCTTAAACTTTGATACATTTTTATTATCAGACTTTAAAAATGAATAAATATGATCTTTTTAACACAATTACGTTATTCTTTTGTTATGTGTCAAACAAGTTTCTTGATAGCGTGTTTATACTGTTTTGACATGTTTCAACTCAAATTTTAGCTTGAAATATCATTTAACAAGTTAAAAAGAAATAGTATCGATAAGAAAATTGATTACATCAATTTATTTTCAAAGTTTGAAAATCAAAATATATCTAATTTTCATACAAGATGAATTTTAAATTGACGTTTAAATTTAAAATTAAAAATATATTTAATATAAAACAATATTTTATTATTTTAATTAAACTGCTAGGATCGTCATCAAATTCTAAGTATGTAACTAGTTAAATTTTGGTAAAAGGAAAAACAAAGTTATAGTTAAGCAGTCTTGTCAAACCTGAATATTGTTGACCCTTTACGAAAATATATGAAGTTTTAAGATATTTATATAGTTATAAATAATAAAAGAAAATCCGTGGGTGGACGCGGTTTTGGGTCTGGACGAGAAAAACGACTGCACAATAGTGGTTTTGTTGGTACGGGATCCATGGCTTGGCATGTGAGGAATTTGAATTGGTATTTGGTGCTCTTAGAGTTACATCTTGTGGTTTTTAAATTATCGACCAACAACAATAACAATCCTAAAATATAAGATTTTAGTTACTTGTGAATTTTATAATATTTGTTTTAGTTAATGGAGAAATTTCTAAAAGAAAGAAAGAAAAAACATAAAAATGAATGCAGTTGAAATCTGATTATGATGAGAGGAGTTTCCATCATAACGACAGTAGTTGAGGGTAACCAAAAGAATCTGTGCGAAGGTTAGAGTAATTAGAATTGACATCATTGTCTAAACGAAAACCAAAAGTTAAGGTTTTGGCACTGTGATTTGGAATCAAAATGGAATAAAGTACATAAGATTAGGTCCCACACGTTTCTCAGCAAGACATGTTAGTTATCCCAAGACACATGAATAAACATAAATGGTGCTTTGTTACTCACCACCAAAAGTTATGGTCTTGACTATCAGTTCCATTTCACATGCTTCCACAACTTGTTTTTCCTCACTAATCACTTCTCCGGATAAAGTTCACATGGCTTAACCATCATGAAAAATTCTTCAGTCTGATTTCTCAATTTAGCGTTAGTCTTATATTTAAATCGAAATATGTCAAATATTATAAATAATATATGTCAAGCATTACAAACATTTTTGTACTACATGACCTATCAACGCCTCTGGCCGACCCATCGGCCAGAAAGCTCGAGGATAAGCGGTCGAAGATCGTCTATTACAGACAGTATATCCAGTGGTAGTTGATATGAAAATCTCTCCGGAGTACTTTTTAGGAAGCTCACAATCCAAGTTGCCATGATCTGCCCGCAACACCTGAGTAATCGAACGACCACGTCGGTGATGATCCAATCTATCAGGGAAATTTTGTCGCCATAATCTAAATAGGTGGCCTTCGACAGCACGCACGGATCCATCGGTCGAGCGGGCGTAATCAGATAATTGCAAATTAAAGCAAAACAGGTCAGTAATCAAGTTTAAGAAGCAATTGGACCGTGATTAAGAAAACTCTAATCACAGGTCCATGTCAAACACTATAAATAGGAACCCATGGTAAGGTAAGTTCGTAAGGACTTTTACTTCGCATTTATTATAGCATTAATTGCATTCACTCAAACGAACTTGAACTGACTTAAGCATCAGAGCACTATCGACAATACCCTGATCATCTGAACAACCGAACGGAGAGATAGAAAGGCTGCTGAGCAGATGAAGCCACAAAAAGAAGAGAACCAAGATAAATTGAGTGTTTTATATATGTGCAAGGTCCTTATACTCGAAACGAGTTCAAGAGTAAAACACAAAAAAAATAATTCCAACTAAATTAAAATAATTATATTTATTTATTTTTAAAATTTAGAATCAAATTGTATTAAACTTTTAACGAAGACAAATTTCAATTTCAATAAAAATTTATAAAAATAAAGAACGTTTTCAAAGGCTCTCTAAAACTTTTTTTTCCTAATAAGACTAAAATTTGACGGGCTTAACTAAGGTGTGTTCATATGTTGGGTATTCAAAGTCCAGAGATAAAATGAAAGGCCCACATCGGTCCAATTGATTCATACCGGCCTAATCAATCTCCACACCAGTACTAATGAATGTAACTAGTTTAGTAAATTTAGTAAATACAGTTAATTGCAATCAATAAAAAAATTTATTATAATAATTAGGAAAAATAAATACTAAAATTGTCAATTAAATGAGTTAGAGTTAAGAAAAATAGGTTTGAAAATCATCACCTAGAATGTTATTTATTTAATAATTCTTACGGAATTGATTGAATTTGTGTGACCCATTTTTAGTGAAAGAAGTCAATAGGTTCATCTGTTTGACATGGAGAGAGAACTAACCTTTTGTCTTCAACCTTCTCTTTTCTTGCAATGTTTGTGAAAGCAGTAAAAGAATACGTACTATACCAAAAAAAAAAACTAAAATGTTAGAAATATAATTAAAGAGCCATGGTCCTACCTTTTACTTCTTATACACATGTTGTTTTTATCCTTGTTTCATATTAATTTTACCAATTATAACATATTTCCATAAATAACTTCTATAAAAAAAAACTAAACAAACAAAAAATATATTACTTTATTAAAAGGGTAACTTTTTTTTTCTTTCATGTTTTCAGTATATTTATCATCATCAGAATTATCATTGATTATATTTGTGGAATAGTCAATAGGTCAAACTACATGTTTATCTTGATTCTTCCGACATCTCCAGCTACATGTCAACTTCTTAGAACGAGTTTGGTTTTTGTTGAGTTAATTTTTTCTGAAAAACTTGACTTTTATGTCTAAAGGGTTCTTCAATGAATAGACAACTTAAATATTTAATGTAGAATCATTAATGTTTTCTCACCCAATTTTATTATTATTTTTATTAAAGATAAGTGATTCAAAATGATATTATATGTTACTTATCTTTATTTAACTCTAAACTGCCAATTCATGTGTATTAAAAAAAACTCTCGACTAACTTACAGATTTCTTCTTTAATTTTAATATTCTTTTCCATCTAAAGTTACACCAAACATTCAGCTACTTCTTCATTTAATCCTATGCTTGATTTAGATAGTTGTAAATTAATTACGTATTAAAATATATTTTCCATAGACAAGTGTCAGTCAGCATTATTCTGAAATTGTGTTTCTATTCAGATAAAAAAAATTATACTCAGTTATAATTTTTTTAATACTATTTTATTTACTTAACTTAAATAAATTATACCCCACTGTCATTTTATTGCTATATAATTAAAATATTTGATTTTTAATACCATTTTATTTGTTTAACTTAAATAAATTATACCTGACTATCATTTTATTGCTACATGATTAAAATATTTAATGAATTATCAGAACATCAAATCGGAAAAGCTTTGCAATAACATAAAAAATAAATTTGAATGCTAAAAAGTTATATATTTGAGAAAAATAAAAATGACAATATATTATAATAAAAATGAAAGGTATTTGATACTTTAAAGGAATGAAAATATTGTAATAAAGTCTCTACAAATTGCTTAATAACTAATAAATCTTTAATATTTTTTAAGTCATTAGAAATTTGTTATGAATAGTTTACAAGTAGCCCTGGGGCACTAATGCCAGCTTTGATATTAAGTTCTTCTGTTGCGATGATTCGGAATTTTAAGAAAAATATTATTAATTAAAAGAAAATTTTCACAAACTTTTGAATGTAGTTTTGCAGAAATGTTTTTCGAGGATGCATTAATAGTTATTATTGTACTAATAAAAAAGCGTGCTTGAGGTTTTTTTTTTTTTCAATGGATTGGGTAAACTATGGGTTAGTAATTAAGAAACGTGTCCTTCTGCATATTTTTTATTTCCTGGTTTTAACGGGCTTATATCTTTGGGCCTTTGTTTCGAATGATATAAGGCTGTAGCTTCCTACACCCTATCAAATTTTGACTCACCCCATCAAAAGGTTACCGGAAATTTCCGTATGATTGAGAGGAGTGATTGCTTTCTTGAAAAGAATTTCCGAAAGTGTTTTATTATGTTCCAAAAAACAAATTAAAGTGATAGAGTGTAGGAAGAAACTTGAAAGGATGTAAGAAACAATAATGATATAATGGTGTCTAGTTAGGGATGATAAGGGTCACAAATATAAAACAATTTTGTTTTTCGTATTGTTTATTTTGGCACTAAAAAACTGATTGTTTATATCCTAATGAATCTAACTGAAAATTTAAAAATTCATCGATACTCAATTAAAAAATATTACTTTTTTAAAAATTTATGGATATTTATGCATATTTTAAAAAAATATATTTTATAAATTTTTAAAATAAAATTTAAATAAAATTAATAACAAATATAAAATAAAATATCAATTAAATTAAATATAATTTTAATGTTAATTAAATTTAACCCATTATAAATTAAAATTTAATTTTAATTAAATTTAAATTAATAAAATATAAATTAAATTTTAATTTTAATTTTTTACATATAACAAATATTTGCATGTAAGATACTTGCACCTCATCCATTTATAAACGGGTAATTAAAATATCTCCTACTCACTACCCACAAGTAATAAAGGTCCGTGAGTACCAACTATCGGTCGCGAAACGTACAATATGATATGATTTAGCTTATCCACATACGAATCATGAGGCGTATTGTTTTTGCTCTAGAATTGTACAATACAAGTGCGAATCGCACGAATCGATTCGATTTGAATAACTTTCACACAAATTTTCTTCAAATCTCTTCTTCTATCCCTTCAAACCATTTAATTCAAACAACACCACAATCCACTTTGTCTCTTCAAATTCATCAATTCACTCTTCTTCAAATCATTTCCTGAATTCAAACACTACGTAAGCATTAAACTAGTAAAGTATGATGTTTATGTTCCTTTTTACCCTTATTTAGTAGCCATATTACCTCATCTGCAAGTCTAAGGTACCATAATGGTACAGTAGAGCGATTAGGCAATTTGAAATGAAAAAAAAAATTGAAATTACTTTTTTTTTTAAAAAAAAAAAGAGATTATCTAACGTGTTTTTAAAAATCGTTTATCTTCAAAGATTTTTGAATAATAAGTGTTCTTGTCGAAGTGTGATCGAGGTGTGTTCATGATGAGGTCGATCTTATGCGACCCTACCGACAACCAACCAAGTTACACACAACAAGACCAAACATTCTTTTTCTATTGAAATGAAATAAACTTTACAAATGCTCGTAACTAGAAGTGCTCTATCTAACTTGTCCTTTCTTACTTGTCTTTTCTCATGCCTCTCCCCTTTCTCTTATACCTGGACCGTTGTCGATCCGTTCTCAACCACCCTAGAGTTGCAGATGGTTTGGCGTGGCATCGACCGATCTAGTGCCGATCTTTTTGGGTAATATTATCGTTGGTACTTATCTACTTCATATAAGGTGAGTGGGCCGAACTCATCATACAATTGGGCTCAGACCGGATGTAATGGGTATAAAATCGGGTGTGTTTAGGAAGTATCGTTGGTCGGTGATTGTCACTGAGGTCCTATTCTTTTGAGTGGATGTAAGGAATGGATAGTAAGGCATAGATGGTGAGCACCTTGTTCTTTTTAGGGTGATGCAAGGGAATGACAGACGTGGAATAGAGAGATTGTTAAAAAATTTCATCCCACTACTATTGAAGAGACTAAAGGGTGATGGGTAAGAAATTACCACTTTATCCTCAATATATTTATTTTTCCCTTTTCTACCTTCATCATCTTTATTCTTTTTTCACATCTACATACAATACTATTATTTTCTACTTATCAGGAAAACAAAATAAAAATTATAATGTTTAAATTAATTTTAGAATTTATTCTAATCGTGTTTAATGTATAAAAAAATATTTGTACGTTTAATTTTTAATTTTTACATAAATTTATCTTTTAATCTTAAATTATTCAATAAAATTTGGTTTTCAAATATTTTGTTAATTATTTAATGAAATAGTTAAAAAAATGATTTTAATTTATGGTAGTCTTTAAATTTTGATATATATTTTTTTACTTGTCATATGAAAATATTATTTGTTTTAAAATTTTTAGATAATTTAGTTTCTTGATTTTACCAATTTTAATTTTGTAAGAAATAAATATATATAATTTTAGTTTTAATTCATTAATAAAATTAAAAAAAAATATTATCAATAAACATTTAAACATTTAAAAGTTAAGAATATATAATTCTATAAAATTTAAACAAAAGAAAACAAATTTCTTAAAAATCGTTACTTATATTATTAACAAACATAATCAAATTAAAAAAATATGTTCGTATCAAATAAACCAAAAATTTTATACTTGAAAGACTACTATTCAAAACAACAGAAAATATAAAATGTAAATAAATTATTTCCCATAAACATTAATTTGGTAAATGTCAAATTTAATTTAATACCAAATAATTTTATTATTTATTTTTTATAAATATATTTTTTATTAATTCACACAATCAATAAAAATTAAATAAATTATTCTAAATCATTTATATAACATTTTATATTACTTTTAACATTAGGGATAATTTGATAATCTCATTTTTTATTTATTAATTTTTTTTAATAAGTCACATCACTCAGTTCAATCACAAACTTTCAAGAACTTCGCTCTCTAATCTACTTTAGAATCACCTCTTAATTCCTTAAAGAGAACAATATCAACTTCACCCTTTAATCCCTTAAAGCACAATAAGTAATACAATTTACTTTTTATATATATATATATATATATATATATATATATATATATATATATATATATATATATATAAAGTAATTACTCGAATTTCTTTTTCAGTTGTTATATTAGATGTTGAAAAATCTTTCTCTTATTTTCTTTTAAAACCCAAAATTCTCTTACTAAAAAACAGTAATTCACTTTTTAAAATCTCATTCTCTTTCTCAAATACTATCTATCAAGAACATGTTCCATTAAATTTTTGGTCAATGTTTGATCTTGTCTCCCAAACA
>Ga0214545_1005835_pt1 | contig 21928 bp, 4 predicted proteins | sample CNSS4metaG_FD_160064 | JGI IMG/M metagenome (GOLD analysis project Ga0214545, IMG submission 160064) | Root nodule microbial communities from cowpea collected in UCLA plant growth center, Los Angeles, California, USA - CNSS4 | ecosystem: Host-associated > Plants > Roots > Nodule | place: USA...
ACATTCTCATGTGAAAGGAAAATATACAATAAATAAAAATATTAAAAAATAATAGAAATATTCAAATGTTAGACATAATTTTTTTTAATTGACATACATCATTTTAACATAATTACATAAAGATTATAATAAGATAAAAAATATATTGGAGATGCGAATGAGTTTCATGACAAACCAAATATTTAGAAGAAATATATATATATATATATATATATATATATATATATATATATATATATATATATATATATATATAGGGTTACTTAATTAATTGTGAATATTTTAATAATTTAAACGAGGATGGAGATATGGCGGGGACGAGTATTATGGCAGGGATATATTCATCCCCATCCCTATCCCCATCCCCATACCCAATTGAAAAAATCGGGGATTCCTCATACCCATACCCATACCCAGTCAATGCGGGGATTCCCCGTCAAAACGGGGACGAGTTCGGGCAATAACCACGGGGACGAGTTTATTTGTCATCTTTATACACGGGTTAGAGCATATTCTAATTATTTCGTAAAATCAATTAACTACTCCATATTGCAATATTGATTTTATTTACTATATTTACAACTGAATTTACTACTTTATTACTTTAATAATAACATTTATATCAATATAACTTAATTTTCATGATAGTTATTATTCTATTTTTATATTATTATTGTTATTATTATCAATTATAACTATAATTATAATTACTATTATCAACTACAATTATTATGATCATTATTACTATTAATTATAAGTATTCTTATCATTATTATTAATTATAATTATTTTTATATTATTATTATATTATTCTTATCTTTATTAATAAGAAGTATAATTATTATAATAGTTATTATTATTATTATTATTATTATTATTATTATTATTATGGTTAGATACACATTTTACTTTTACTTATTATGTAGGGATAATATTTCAATTAGTTGTCATTTTTATTTGTTTTGTTGTTCATTTATCTTTATATTTAAACAATTATTTTAATGTTGAAAGGGGGAGCTACTTCAACTCATATGAAGATGGTTTTGATGATGTCCAAGGCTACACTTCATGTGCATTACCAGTTTAAAATTAGCCTGTTTTAGTTAGGCTGTGCATTAGGCTGTTAGTATGAAATTATCATATGTAAATCAAGCCTGCATCAAGTTGTAATTAAGCCTGCATTAAGTTGTAATTAACCATCACAATCTTGCTTGTGCAAACATGAATGATTAGTTGTTTAACTAATGGATTAACTGTGAGTACTTCACTAAGGCAGTGAAAACACACTCACGATAATCGATTAGGTAAACTCCTAATCCATTAATGACAGCAGAGAACCCAGTATAAAAGTTGTTTTCTGAATCTGTTTCAGTTAGAGAGAAAATTTACAGATCACTGAAATTCATTTTGAGAAACAGCCCTCTGAGAGACACAGAGTTCTTGAGCATTCTGGAAGATCATTCAAGTGAAGATTCAAGGAGATTGATGGTTGATTCTACCTTGATGGGTCTAGCTTGAATCAAGGAGCAAATTGACAAATCTGCACAACTATAGGTGTATTCGTTTCTTGTTTATTTTGATTGTATCTCTGATTACAGTTGCTTCATTGTGTGAAGTGTAGGCCTAGGTGCAATTGCGTGAATGCATTGCTCCTAGGGGGTTCTTGATTGGTAGATCAAGTTCTTGGGTTTTAGGTTCTAGAATTATATAGGTGTTCTTGTAATTCTTGGATCCTAATTGTATTAGTGGAATCCTCCTAAGTTGGGTTACTTAGGAGAAGACTGGACGTAGATTCTTTTTTAATCGAACCAGTATAAACTGATGTGTCTTGATCTATCTCTTCTCTTACAATCTTTCTTAATTGCCTTAAACAGTCCATTAACACAAAACTGCGAAATTGATTAATTGGGTTATAAGACTTAAAGATTCTTTCAAGATTCAACTCAACCGAGTGAAATACTCATTAACCAATTCAGATTCCCTTCTTGGTTAAGATTTTTAGACAGATCTATTTCAACATTTAATTCAAAAAAAATAGTTACTAAAATTAGTAAAATAATAAATAATAAATAATAAATTTTTTATTATAAATAATTATTTAAATTTAAAATATAATAATTAAGAGGATAAAATTGAAAAAACAAAAAGGACACCAAAGATGTTTGTCTCTTTATATATGTAGTTGTATTATTATTATTATTATTATTATTATCACTACACGATATTGTTATAGTGTTGTTCTTATTATTATTATTAGTATAGTTTGACGCACATTCTACTTTTATTTAATACGAGATCATATATCAATTACTTGCACTTTTTATTTATTTTGTTATTCATTTTATCTCTATATATGTGTAATTATTTGAATTAAAAAAAGAGTTACTAAAATTAATAAAATGATAAAACTGATAAACAATTTGTTATTATGAATAATTATTTAAATTTAACAAATAATAGTTAAGAGGATAAAATTATAAAAACAAAAACAGACACAAAATATGTGTATCTCTTTATATTTGTAGTTGTTGTATTATTATTATTATTATTTCTATCACTACGGAATATTATTATTAAAATTATTATTATTATTATTATTATTATTATTATTATTATTATTATAGTTAGACACTCGTCTTAATTTTATTTACTATGAGATCATATCTAAATTATTTGTCCTTTTTAATTGTTTTGTTGTTCATATATATCTTTATATATAATTATAAATTATTTTTTTTAAATAATTTATAATTTATAATTATATTAATATTTTTAATACTTAAATAAATATAATGACAATTATATTATTATTCTAACAATATTTTCAATAAAAACAAAAGACAAAAACAAAAAAAGGGGTATACACGTACAAGTACAAGTAATAGGCTATTATAATTATTTTCTAAAATCAATTAACTGCATCATATTTATTATATTTAGAATTGAAATTATCATCGCATCACTTGGATTTACTACTTCATTACTTTAATAATAACATTTACAATAATATAACCTAATCTTCATGACATTTCATTACATAATATTTTCACTACTATATTATTTTAATATACAAAATAAAATAAAAAACAACCCATGCGTACGCACCGGTGAGTATACTAGTTGAATATAAAATATTGACTTTGACATGTGATACGCTGCTGGGTTGACACATGGACATTTAAAAAAATAAAAAAAAATTACAAAGTGAAACGTGACCGTCACTGTTTATGGCTGTTTATGATTTAAATGGTGTTAGAAAAAAAAATACCAAATTGAACAAAATTGACGAAAATTAGGACATATTTGAACACAAACAAAATTAGGACTGATTTGACAGAACTTGACGAAAATTGGGACAAAAAGAGTATTTTAACCTAAAATATAAGGACCAAATTGAGATTGAGATAGTGACATGTGGCATGACAATGTCGCTACACGTGACACAACATCAGTTTGACACATGACAAATTTTTTTTATATCTTTAAAGAAATCTTTAAAAATAATTAAAAGAAAAAAAAACTGGACACGTGATACCTTAATTAGGGATGGCAATGCGGGCCCGCCCTGCACAATATATGTGGGCTGCAATCATTGGCCCGCCCCGCCCCGCACTTGGCCCGCAAGCTGACCCGCTTTTTTTTAATCTTTTTAATTCTTATGATAAAACTTTCAATGTTTAAAAATTGGAAACTTTAAGAAGTTCACAAAATTAAGTAAAGACTTTGGAGAGTTAGATGATAAATTGATAATTCAACATTTTCATCATATTCATATTCATACTATGACATACACAATGTATTCTTTAAATTTTACCACATTAAAAAATACATAATACTTGTCTTTTTCAGTTATACAAGAATTTGAAACATTAATGCAAGAGTCCATAAAAAAAGTCATTAATATACACAAGTGCAACTTTTTTTTATTCGGGTTGCGGGCAGGTCGGGCCACTGTGAGCCTGCGGGCTCATTACCCTGTCCCATCTCGTATTTTTTTTGTGGGCCGACCCGATGGCCCAGACCCATATTGCCATCCCTACCTTTAATGTTGTTAGTATAGTACTAACATAAACAAACTTATTGCAACAAATTTTTTAAAATGGAGATCAAATTGAAACGCATAAAAAAACACTAGTGCAGATTTTGCTTTTTACCTCGCCTTATATGCCTCGGTTGGCCAAGAACCGAAGCATATAATGGCGCGGTGACATTTTTACAATTTCAGACAACTTTTATGCCTCGGTTCAGCCAAAACCCGAAGCAAAAAAGGGTTATATGCTTCGGTTAAAAAAAAATTGGTGCCAAAAGTGGCTCATATGCTTCGGTTGCACAGACCCGAAGTAAAAAACGTGGCTGGTTATTTCAAAAATGCAGTAGCCGTAACATCTTTGGCCTCGGGTGGCATTGAACCGGGGCCAAATAGGGCTATATGCCTCGGTTATTAATTGAACTGAGCCCATATAGTTTAATTAAGGCACAAAACTCGCGAGCCCCTCTTCTCCTTCCTCGCGCTGTGCATTTCTCCTCTCTCTCTCTCTCTCTCTCTCTCTCTCTGCAAGCTGCTGCGCGAAAACGAAGACGAGGACGAGAACGAGAACCACCGTGCGAAAACGAGAACCACCACTGGCGAGTTGCAGCAAACTCTCGATAAACGGCCGCAACTAGAACATTACCCTCGCCGGAGACGTGAACGAAATCGCAAAATGTGAACTTTGCGTGAGCCACCGCTGCAGGAAGAGAGACCACCATTGCTATTGTTGTGACGCCTCTGCTAAGGAAGAAGAAAGGAGCAGCACACCTCCCATTACCGGTGGCAAGCAGTAGCACCACCGGTCACCACCGTTACAACGAATGCACCGCGAAACCCCACCATTGCGATGTTGGCAACCACGCAGCCGTCAGAGTTGCAGCTTGACGTAGATGGAGACACTTCCATGGAGGCGAAAGAACAACACCTCCTCGTGCTGTAGGCACCATGACATATCTGCAAAGAAAACCAGACCAGAACCTAGCACCGCCATGACGCACTGTCGTTCCAGGCGCACAAAGAAAACGACTCTATGGCCTCGGGTCCCACTGCAACCGAGGCACAAAACGACTCTATGGCCTGGGGTGATAACCAGAGCCAAAAGACCTCTCCTTTTGGCCTCACCCTAATATGCCTCAATTCTAAAACTGAGGCAGAATTACAAAAATAACCGGGGCTAAAAGCCCTTATTGCACTCGTGAAAGGTGACTAATTTGAGATTTTTCTATAAAAATAAAAACCAACGAAATGTTTAACCTAAAAAAATAAAAACTCAATTGAGTAAAAAGAAAATATAAAAACTAAAAGCACTCAAAACCTAAATATAAAGACAATTAATAATTAAACCGTTATTCTAAACGGTTAACCTCTTAAAAATTTCAACTAAATATGTATTAAATAAAGTTTAATTATATAGAAAAGTGTCAGTATTAATTATTTATTAATTATAATTATTAATATACAATTTGCACATGTTAGTCAATTTAATTAGTGTCAATTGTGAATATTATCGTGACTTTTCACTTCAAGTGGAAATATTTAATTAATGGTAGAGAATATATTTACAAGTTGCCTCCTCCATTCATTTAAGTAACAAGGTATATTTGTAAAGTTTTAAGACAGAATCTGTTCTATTCTTAATGATGATGATAATAAGGTATATTGCTAAACGAACGTGTATATATATATATATATATATATATATATATATATATATATATATATATATATATATATATATATATATATATATGCATATCTAAATAAACGTTATGCGATTAAACATTAGGCCAATAGAAAAATAGGAAACAAGAAAGTTTAACTTAAAAATAAACAAATCAAATTAGTAAATTGGTAGTGTAATATATGTTAATTTGGGTCGTTACATAAAATATGAAAAGTATGAAATTTCATTAGGTGACATTCGGGCTCATTGGGTGTGAAAGAGATAATGCTTGAATTTCATGCCGATGAAGCTATATGATCACTTTAACATAACACATGAATTGAACATTGATATATAGGAAATATGAATTAGTATTCTTTAACATCAATTCTCATTGATTGAACTTGACAAAGTAATCTAGAGAGCGTATAAAACATACTTAAAAGGGGTGAGGTATAGGTTTTTTTTACCATGTATCAATTTCTTCTAAAATTATGGATATGGATTATTTTTTTTGAAAAATCAGAGGTAGGGACAAGTCATGCCAAACAGGCACGACTTCGTTGTGAAAAAGTCATTTTCACATTGGACAACTTTTGATTTGTGGAAGTAAAGTTGTGATGCGATTTATGTGTTGTTGAAGTTGTGAGGTCAACAACGACTTCAATTTTAATTAATTATAGTTAGTTAAAGTCATGCAAGAGTTATATGACTTTAGTGCAGATCTGCTTAAGTTAAAGTTGTGGAGGCATGAGGTGATTTCTTCACAAATAAAGAAGCATGGAAGTCGTGCAACAGGATCATGACGTATTTTAAAAATAAAATAGACACATTCAAAATTAGTGTCACATTGAAGTTGTGTTATCATACCACGACTTCAATAAAAAAAGGGTTTACACGAGTAAAAATAAAGTAAAGTCATCACCCTCTACATGACTTCAATGCTTCTCTATTTTTGAAGAATTTGCCTCATGCCTCTACAACTTTAGCTCAAGCACAAGTTGTATAAGTCTTGCACGACTTTGATTAACTGTAATTAATTAAAATTGAAGTCGTTGTTGACCCTCACAACTTCAACATCAACACCTAAATCGTGTTATAGGTACATAAATTCACTTCCATAGGTCAAAAGTCGACCAATGTGGTGACAACTTCTTCTAATAAAATTGTGTCCGCCTGACACGACTTGTTCCTATAGTACATTTTTTAAAAAAAGAAACCTATATCTATAATTCTAAAAGGGAACTGACCCATATTGGTAAATATATGACATGCTACAACATATGAACCATATTGGTAAATATATAACATGCTACAACGTATGAACGCAAAATTTACCCAAGAAAGAGGTTTTATTAGTTGAATATGTAGATGAAATACAAATATAATAGATATTGACATCACTTACAACCTAAAATATTAAAATAATAAATTTATATTTTTTTAATATAATCACTACAAGAAAATTCTTTAATAAAGACCAATTTTAGTGACAAAAAATAATTAGTCCCTATAGTGATAAAATTAGATACTAATTTATAAACTAAAAATTATTAGTAACTTAGATAGTTTTTATATTGGTCACTAACATTAGTTATCAAAGGAATTAGTTTGAAACATTGGTAGTTAATGTTAGTAACCAATTTAGAAACCAATTCAAGTGACCGATTTAGAAGCAATTTATAAACTCTTTAGGTACCAATAATTTTTAGTTTATAAATTGATATCTAAATTCCTCAGCGATTAATTATTTTTATCACTAAAATATCATTATGTAAAAATTTTCTTGTAATAACTATTCAATTTTCTTATTTCTGAACAATATAAAATTTGTACTCATGTTTAGATTCTCACTAGAAAATAGAAGTAAAAATTTATAAAAAAAAAATATTATTTAAGTAAATATATAAATGAAATATAAATGTACTTGAGCATTTGTAAGGACCGAAAATAGTGGTGATTAAAATGCAATTTTTTTATAGTGATATTTTTATGATGTTGTCTGTCTGACCCTGTCTGTGATGTGTTGATTGGAGTAGGACCCTTAGGAGTGTTCGTCGGGTAGCTAAGTGGTTTGTATTCATCATAAATATGTGCCAAAACACCATGTGGCCACCACCGCCCTGTGGCTATATCTATATGTACAAGTACTTACCTCCTGCATTAAATACCTCTGCATTATCTTCTTCTTCTTCTTCTTCTCTGCTCCATTCTTTTTTTCTTCTTTTTCAAAACTATTTTCAAACTCTTCCAATCTACACCACAGTGGTTACCCGAATCTTTAAATTTACTTTTTACACTATTCATGTTTTTCGATACTCTTTCCATCTCAAACTCTGCTCTATTATTGTAAGCTTTTTTCATGTTTAATAATTCCATCATACTTTTCTTTTCTTTTATCTTCAAACTACGGCTCACTGAATTAACAATACAAAATAGTTATAAAATATTTTAGCTTAATAATGTTACAACTATACATGTTTAAAACTTCTTTTAATCTTTCCATACTCTTTTAATATATTTCTTTATGCGGGTGTGTCTTCTTTGATGAACGGTTCATTATTTCCAATTTAGGGAATGAAGATGAAATTCCTAATAGTACAATTTAAAAAAAAATATAAATAAATATAGGAAGTATTATTGAGACATGGTAGACAAAAAAAGAATGAAGACGAAGAAAAAAGAAAAAAAAAAAGAGATGAATAGTTAAAACATTAAACAATAATTATATTATTTATTGTGAATGACAGTACATTTTGGAACTAAGTAGAAAACAAAATACAGTTTGGAGAAGTATATGGATGGTAGTGGTATGGGTCATTTGGGCCAAAGAAATATACTTATCTTTAGAAATGATAGGGCAAATGTTGTGTAGAGATTTTTACCCTTCTTTAGTTAAAAACACAGGGTCATTGCAATATTTTGGGAAATCAAAATTTTGGTTGAATTATTTTTTTATTCTTGTTTTTATCTAAAAATGTTAAGATGGTCTTTTATGTTTTCTTTTTTGTTTTTTTAGTTTTAATTTGGTTCTGATTTTTTAAAAATTGATGTAATTTGATCTTTTTCATCAAATTTTTTGAAGTGGATCAAAAATTTTTCATTAAAATTGATACTAGGATGATGTTAATTACACCAATAAAACAAACCATCCTTATTCAGAGCTTCAATTTTGATGAAAAAATATTGATCCATTTTAAGAAATTTAACGAAAAGAATTAAATTGTATCAAATTTTAAAAAATCATAACCAAATTTAGACTAAAACACCACAGGAGATTAACTTGATATTTTTGAATGAAAATAAAATTAAAAGAATAATTAATCCCAAAATTTTTATAGAAACTAGTATAAACACTATATTTACTTTTTTTATACTAATAAAAAATAAAATTATTTTTATTTTTATTATTATTATTATAATTATAAAATTAAATAAATTTTATAATTTTATTGTAACTAATTTTTATTTATTATGATTAAGTTTAACAAAACAGTCAAATGAAAAATATCAAATTAAACAAATGATCACTTAAAAGATAATATTAATAAAATAATTTTTAATTTTAAAAAAATATTTAAAAGGTAAATTTGGAAACAAATATAGACAAAAAAAAAGAGAAATTTTCCTTAGATATAAATATAGATGTATGAAAAATTGTGAGAATATAAAAAGTACAAAATATATTAAAAATTTATTAAATTTTTAAAAAAATATTTAAAATTTTATATTAAATTATATGAATATAAAAAATTTAGGAGTCATGCCCCTCCGACCATTTTAAAGATTCGTCATTGATGGAGTGGATAACTAGTAAATATACTAAAACAAAGTTCTCATACTCTCACTAATTTATTACTTTTATAACATGCTTAAAATATTTATAATAACTAAAAATCAACAAATGTGGGATATATAATATGGGGATGGTAAGGTGGACATAAAAAATATTCATATAGTATGATATATTATTGTCCAAGGGTGCAAATAAAGTTATGTTCTTACCTGTGTTTTTTTCTTCCTCTTATCTGCACAAGCATATTTGTGCAGCTAGTACTAACATTTCTTATAGTTGGATATATATATATATATATATATATATATATATATATATATATATATATATAACAATTTAGCATATAAATTACAAGACTTAAAGTTGGAATTTTTGGAATTTTGGAAATAGAGCTTAAAGGAAAAGAAATTTTTATGTTGAAATTATTTGTCAAAACAAATGTGAACTGTTTTTTGCAAGGGTTGAGATATCCTTATATATCTTATGTATATATAAATATATAATTCATTGCTGATAAGATAATAATACTATTATTATTATTATTTATAAAATATTACATGTAAATTCATTACATGTAAAGAAGGAATATATAAGCTACATAAGGAAAGACAAAACAAAGACAATGGGTCTAAGTCCAATAAATTAGATTATTTACTTTATTAAATTGTTTAAAAGGACAACTCAATACATCATATGGTTCAACCTACTATACTTATAATCTAACATACTAGATAAATCTAACATGCTAGACTTTTTGACACAAACACTAACAATCTTGTTCAAGTTGGAAGATGAATATTCATCGATCAAAGCTTTTAAATATTTATGTTGAACCTCCCACGATCGAGGGGTTTCGTGAAGATGTGGGATAGTTTTTCATTAATATTTATCAAAAGAAGACAAAATAAATTAATATGAAGTTTCTCTTGTACAACATGATTGTTTGTGTTGATGTGTTTTGTATGTTTATAAAAACTTGGATTCAAAACAATGTGCCTAATAGGTTTATTGTCACAATAGAGGCTTGCCTTAGAGTTTTCAATGATGTGGAGGTCACAAAGAAGGTAAGTAAGCATTTGTATTTTTAATGTAGTAGAAGAAAGAGCTTGATACTTAACTTCTAAAGATGAATACAAAATGATAATCTATTTCTTATATTTTCATGAAATTAAGGATGATCCCAAGTAGATAAATATCCAGTGTTTGGACATCTCATGTTAGGACAAGAAGCCCAATTAGAATCACTAAAACTCATTAGTTGAACGATATAATCAGAAGGGAAGAAAGTGTCTTGTGAATGTGAAGCTTTAATTTATCTTAAAACATGATAAGTGGCATGATGGTGATGAATGGATGGTGGCTGCATGTTAGCAATTGAATATCATAGGTTATAACAGGCATGGTGTTTGTTAAATGAAGCAAGTAACCAATGATTCTTCCATATAAATTGGCTTAACTGATGTAACTATTTTTCCTGTACATGTGTTTTATATCTTTGGTTATGGGAGTACAATAAGGCCTGACAACAAGCATCCCATAATCAAATAGGATATCAAGACAATATTTCCATTGACAAAGATGTATTCCTTCGGTGATTCGTGATACTTCTAATCCTAAGAATAATTTTAATTTGTCGAGATCCTTGATTCTAAAAACTTTCTTTGAGATACCTTTAACATAATTTATGTCTTCCAAATAATCACTTGGAAGAATTATATCATTAACACATACAAGTGACATTATGATAAAAGTGTTAGTCATCTTGATAAACAAATGGTGTTGAGAAGGTGATCACATGAACTCAATATTATGTTAAAATGAGGTGAGTTTGGAAAAGCATATTTTGTTGGTTTGTTTCAACATATAAAGACTTTGTAGGATGACAAACTTGATTAGGTTTGTTGGAGTTCAATGTTGTGTTCGCTTCCAGTCATGTACTATTCAAATAGATGGATTTGCAAAGAACAAGTGTGTTCGTTTCTGTAAATTTGAAGGCGATAGAAGGAACGAACAGGCAAGAGAGTGTATTATTTCAATCTTCACATAGTTGAAGGGATGAGCAATGATTTACTATTTATCCAATGCAAATAACAAAAATTGTCATTCACTTCTTTTTTTCAAATAAACGTGTGTTTGGTAGTGGTGGTTGGTTTGTGGTGTGGTGCTATAGTAGCTTTGCCTTCACCATAATAACTAATAATATTATTAGTTTTTGTAATTCAACAAACAATTAAAACAAAATTTCAGCCAATCAAATTTTATTTTAAATTTATCATACCTATTAAATTTTTATTTTAACTAAATAGCTTATATTTTCCATTATTCTAAATTAATTTTACCTAAATAAAATTTATTTTCTCTTGATTTTAATTATAGGGACAAAAGAGTAATTTTATAATTTAATCTATTAAAAAAAATTTATTTGTCACATCTATCAAATTATTCACAAATTTTCATAAACTTTCTCTTCAAATCCCTTTATCTATCCCTCAAAACAAACAATACTATAATCACCTCTTTATCTCTTCAAATCCATCAACTTACTCTCCTTCAAATCATCTCCCTGAAGTGAACACAACCTAAGTCTTGAGGTAGAGTCATGTACACTTCTTTATTTAAGTCACTGTATAAGAAAACATTATTCACATCTAGTTGTTCTAAGTGCTAATTCTTTGTTATAGCGAGAGCAAGTAATGGATGAAATATGATTGGCACAGGTGAGTATTTATCAAGTATATCAATTTCCTTTTGAAAATGAGACATGCTTTGTATAATTAAATATCACCATTAGCTTTGTATATGATCTTGTAAACCCATTTGCTTGCAATGGGAATTTTTCCTAGAGGAAAAATTGTTATGTACTAAGTTTTGTTGATTTTTAGAGCTTCAAATTCACTTTCCATGGCTTTTGCACCATTCAAGAATTTTGATGGCTTCATCACATGTTTGTGGTTCAAGATGCAATTAAATATATAAGTTGTAGCGTGTGTTTTGGAGAAACATAATTATATGAAAGCATATAAAAAATGGGAAAACACACCTTGTTGTCCTTTAACATGTCATAGTTTTCTTTTATGTTGTTGAAAATCTGATTATGATAATCTAGTTAAAAGATTTGAGCTTTGTGACTCCTATAAGATCTTTGTAGATCCTCATTGTCAAGATTTCGTGCTTCTTCAAAATGTCCATGATCTTGTGTATTCTCAATTAAATGTTATGTAATTGTATGAATAATCAAGTAAATAATGAAAAATATTTTCATATGAATTCTCGATATTTTATTCGATACTCGTTTGTGTATGCATGAAAACATGTTCATGAAAGACAATATTTCTAGACATAAAAATTTCTATAATGTTGGTATCCATAACAACATAGCCTTTAGTCATATTTTCATTTCCAAGAAAGATAAATTATTGTGCTATAGGATCTAGTTTGTTCATGTTATTTTATAAAGTAGAAGCAAACCATACATACACACAAAAATTTTAAATAAGGATGTCAATTTTTTGTTGATAGAACTTCAAATGGACTTTTATAACCAATGACAGGTCAAGGTAGAAGACTTACTAGATAAACAACAAGACACAATTATAGAAAAATCCAATAACTCACACGACAAAAATTGTCAAAATTACTGTGTAATTTTACTGACTGATATAAATTTGTCAATAAATTTGATTTATTGACTAATTTTATTGAAAAATTTTAAAAAATAAATTATCGACAAATTTTGTCAACGGATTTTCTCATAGTTTCATATTTTGATTAAGTGTTGTTAATCAAAATATCTAGATATCATTCGAGACGTTTGTGTTTTCTTTAATAAAAAAGATATAACACTCTACAATCTCATTTTTAATTGAAAAGCAACGTTTTTTTCTCAAAATGATAAGAACATAGACTAAACCTACCTTTGAACTTCATGAAAACAAAATTTTAGTAGACTAAACAAAATTAACCACAAACTAATTCTTGATAATTAAATTATCTAAACAAACTAAAAGTAGTATCAATCTGCTAAATATTCTCGTAGAACATTTTAACATTTTCTTTTTACACTTTTAGTTTATTAAGATAGAGTTATTTATCAACTTCCATTTCAACCAAACATTCTATCACAAATTTAAACAACTTTAGATTTAGCTTTGTATGATGTCTTTCAGTTTTACGTTCTTTGCTCAAAGTGTATGCGTATTGGATTTATCAAATCAATAAGATAGTCTTCTCAAGGTTAACATTATCCACCATCTATAGTGAGCAAACCCTTATGATCTTTCATATTACAGTTTTAGACAAATCTATGTCTTAGGTAAGAGTAATCATATTCCAAATAATACTTGGTGAGATAGCCATAAGTGATTATAGATTCTAAAGGAATGCTCATGTTTTAGTGAGAGGTGGCTAAGCATTCAAGAATGCTTGGGTTTTAGCTAGGAGTGGTTGTGTTCAAAAAAAATATTCAATGGGTTAACTAAGAGTAGCTACATTATGAAAGAGTACCTAATTTGTAACTTGCAACAATAGACCGCATATGGAAGCTTAATCACTTGATTGATAATTGGACATATCTATGTTATCATATGAACCAATATACAAATTTGAGAGTAAATTTTTTTTCCCCTTGCATGTTATTAAATCTGTATTAACTTAACATGAGGAAATTTTCAAACTAATTCTTTAAAGGTCTTTGATCGATTATATGTCAAGTTCAAAACTATCATCTAACAATGCATCACTTGACAATAGCTATGAAAATTTGTAAAAAAAAAGTGTGAATACATAATTCAACTTTCTTCTTGTGTATTTGGTCTGTTTTCACAAACATGGAATAGGACCAGAAAACCCTAAGCAATTTGGATTGGAAGATAATACACCTAATGACATTTACAATGTGTTAATGTTTTTTTCAACAACATAGTTTTGTTGTGATGTTTCAACCTAATACGATGCAGAATCCCAAGATTTTCATAAAAATCTTTATAATCAAACTCAACCATTATCAATTATAATAATTTTCATGTTTTTGTTAAACTAATTTTAAGCACAAGTAGTAAAACTATAAATAATATTTCTTATTTCTTCTTTGCTTTTCATGAAGTATACCCATGTATGTCTCGTAAATATTTATGTCCATGCATGGAGGCAATGCTCCTACTATACTCATATGATCCAACATACCATATGGTCCAACCTCATAAACTAACATACTCTTTAACATATGTATGAAAAGAGAAAACGAAACTATGAGGACATTTTTAAACTAAATATAATATGATTAAGTCAAATATCTTTTATATGAACTCTTAAAAAGAGTGTAAAGCTTTTAGATATAACAGAAGAGATATCTCCACTACTTTATATTCTTCCTTATATATCACTAATAATTTATTTCCTGCTGTTCTCTTTTTTACCAAATCATAATATAAGATACATTACATCTAGATCTATATTTATTTCTAGGTTTAGTAATATTTTGTCTTGAATTTGTGGTATCTCTTATTTTTATCTTTAAATAAAAAAAAAATAGTCCATTAAGTTTAAAATAATACATTTTAGCTACTAAATAATAAATTTAACAGACTAAAAAACCATGTTATTCCATCAAATTAAATATTTAATATTTAAAATAATATGTTTTTAAATTTGAGGAACAAAGTAAACCTGTATTTATCCTAAATTTTACGAATTAAAAATATAATTAAGCTTTATTTTTATTTTTATTTTTCACAGAAAAGGTATAAACAAGTTTTAAAGTTAAAAGAGTGCTAAAACTCATTATTTTTTTCCAGAAGAAGTTTATTGAGTTGGAATAATGGAACTCCCTCGTAATCATAAAGATTCTCCACAAATATATTTACAAAGTATACATCCTAAAGTTTTTACATCGACGACTTCACATTTTTTTATAAAATATGAAATTATAATTATAAACTAGACCAGTGCTATTTACTGATAACTCATGTCCATAAAATATATAAGTTTGTTTTAGAATGCATTTATAGATGATATATATAAAAGATTCAAACAGTGTGTGATAAAATTTCCTGCCTTAGGAGTAAATTATAAATTAATGAATAAACAAGACATGACTTTAATTAATATACTATCTTAATCAGAAAAGAAAGGTAAAATCGTACACTGGTTTGTTTCTTCAGTGAAGCAAATTTGACCAGTCTTGTTTCTGAATTATGAGGTCAAATTGTGTTGAGAGATAGTTCCCTTTCAGCGAAAGCTTATTGGAGAACTAACAGGGACATGCAGCAGAATTGGTGGGTTCGTCTTTAACCAGTCAGCTACCAACATATAGCTTCCATCAAATGATAACTATATGCCATCTTGGACTTATTAGTAAGTACTTCATATGTTCTTTCTAAATTTTGAAATTCAATTATTGATTTGAGTATAATCAAGAAAACTTAATAAGTCTTTTAAGTATATAAAAGACTTTGAGAGTTTATAATTTTATATATTGTAATAATTACACAAATCACAGTATAAGATATCAAACTAGAAGAGATTAATTATCTATATGATTATATGATAACAAAGCAATGAAAAACTACTTTACAAAGAGTATTCAACTAAATGTGAAAATAAGGAAAGAAATGACAAGGTTTAGCATCATAATATTACAGTGTTAAAAGAAACCAATGAATAAACACTGAAGAGTCGTCACCGAAATCAGGCACCCCCACTGATAATACTATTCGCTGTCAGCAACAACTGGAACAGTAAATTTGCTATTCAAGTATAGGTTAACACTCTTCTTGGACACAGCAAAAGAAAATTAAGTTGTTTTTTTCTCACAATTTTATTTGGTGGAAACATTATCTATATCTAAAATTCAATATCCAACATGTGAACGATTGTCTTAAAAGTTGGATTACTATTAGCATATGTGTATTTTTTATTTTTCTTTCGCTTACTTTTTATTTTCCTTGTATGTGTGTGTTCCACTGAAAATGGGGTGAAAGGTGAAGATTTTGGTTGAAAGTGGGTTGAAATATGAGTTTACAGTGGTAAGAAAAAGGAGTGTGATGTAAGGCATTGAGCAGAAGGAAGAGGAAAAAGTATTAAGGCAAGACACGGGTGCAACGGTGTAAAGAATCTTGACTGCCAGAGCCACAGAACTGATAACTTGCTTTTCAAGTATATATCGGAACGTGCAGAACGTTCCATCCATGCATAACCAGAAATATTAATAATAATAATAATATGGATTAAATATAATTTTAATTTTTAAACTTGTACATAAAATTAGAGTTGGTCTTTAATCTAAATTTTAATATATTTTAATCTTATACTTTAAAAATAAATGAGTATAACCATTTTAACTTATTAATCTAAATTTTGTTAGACTTGTTAAATGATGCTCTAAAAAGATATTTGGGTTAGAATATATCAAAATAGTATAAACAATTAAAATATCGTTCAAAAATGCATTTGGCACATAAAGGAAATTTAACACATTTAAGTTAAAAGAATTTTATCTATTCGTTTTTAAAATTTGGAGACTAAATTGTATCAAAGTTACAAACATAAACACGAATTACAAGCATGAAAGTGTAGAAATTAAAAAAACATATTTAACTTTAATAATAATAATAATAACAATAATAATCTATAATTTATAACAATATATAAAGAAAATATCTTCTTTTATGTCTACATTTCGTTATCTCAATTTTACCTTTAATTCTTATTTTAAAAATTAATTATTTTATAAATAGTTTAGTTTTAACCGTTATTTTAAAAACATCTTTTATCTTTAACCGTTATTTTAAAATCATCTTTTGTGTATATTTTTTATTTTTTTAATTTTACATTCAACAACTATTTTAAAAATTAATTATATATTTTTTATTAATCTTAACTCAAGTTTATGTGAAAATTAGAAAATGCAAATACTTCGCTAATAATATATAAAATTGATACTTTTTTTTTTATCCACATGTTATTTTTTCAATTTTACCGATAATTATTATTTTAAAAATTAATTATTGTATAAATAATTTATCTTTAACGGTTCTTTTAAATCTCTTTAATAATTATTTAAAAAAAAATTGTGTACATATTTTTATTTTTCTAACGACTATTTTAAAATTTAATTGTATATTCTTTATTGATTTAATTCAAATTTTTATAAAAATTAAAAAAATACCGACACAACCTTAACTATATTTTGACTAGTAATAATAATAAAATAGTAAAAAGTATAAACAGTATCTAACTACAATTATTGTTGATCGGTTACCAAAATGAGTTCGTGTCACGTGAACAAATCTTATTTGTATTATAGCACTAACAGAATTGGGGTCAGTATACAAGGTACAATGTACTATATATATATTGTAGAATCGGTATATATAGTATATTTGTTATTCTCTACTAAAATTTTACAGTTTTCGTTTCATGGAAATACTAAATAGTGCTATAGCGTCTTATCTTTTAATTTTCTTCAACCAATAAAGGATGGAGGTTAGGTTTGGTCTTAATCAATGAGTATATAAGAAGAAAAGCAATGAATAAAGTAACATTACAATTATTTCTTGGTATATACGCATATTTCGTGTATATCAGTATAACATTTATTGTTTAATTACTCGAATAATATACATTTTAATAGGTGCGTCTCAATTTCATTTTCATTTTCAAAAACAAAATTTAAGTCTTAAATTTTGAAACATTGCTTCAATAATTAGGTCATTTTAGAGATAAAAAAATAACATGTTAATGATGTGTCACATGTTAATATGTAGTTATTTTAATTTTCTTTTTTGCAAAAACTTTGGTTGCCATGTGTCAAGTCTCTGGTGTGACACATGGTACAATAAATATTTGTTTAAGTCTGCACTCATTTAAATCCAAATTTGGTAAGAAAAAAAATTCTCAGATCAATAATTTTATGACTTTATTTTTAAAAAAATCACGTAAATTTATTTGGTTTTATATTTTGTTATATATATATATATATATATATATATATATATATATATATATATATATATAAGATTACAACCTCTAAAAATTTTTATCATTTATAATAGCACTTTAGACATGTGACTTTCTTCTTCCTCTGTTTGAGAAGATTTCCTTTTTGAAAACTTTAAGTGAATTTCCAAAGGTGTATTCCTGGTTTTAGCATTTCCAACATTAAATTTGCTAAGCAATTTTTCTATATATTTTTATTGAGATAAGTTCATAATACCTTTATATCTATCTCTGGAGATTCACATACCAAGAATTTGCTTAGCTGAACCAAGATCCTTCAATTTAAAATTTTCTGACAATTGTTTCTTCAACCTATAAATTTCTTCCATATTAGCACCAACAATCAACATGTCGTCAACATACAAGACAAAAATGATGTAGTTGTCAACATATTTCTTCACATAACAATAATGATCTTCTTCACATCTGTGAAATCCTAAGTTTTTCATAAACTCATTAAACTTCTCTTTGCCTTGTACTTCAAAACCTTTTGGTTGTGCCATAAAGATTTCTTCCTCAAGATTCCAATGTAGGAATGCAGTTTCCACATCTAACTGCTCTAGATGAAGATTTTTTCCAGCTACTATACTCAAATAACTTTGATGGTAGTCATCTTGAGAATAGGAGAGAAAATTTCTGTGAAGTCAATTCCATGTCTGTGTTGAAATCCTTTCACTTGGAGTCTAGCCTTATATCTTTTGTTGTCATATGGTTCTTCTTTTAACTGATAGACCCATCTATTTTGCAAAATCTTCTTTCCTTCTGGTAGCTTGGTTAAAGACCATATTTTATTCTTCTAAAGAGACTTTATCTCATCTTCCATTATTAGATCCCACTTAATAGATTCATCTCCCTGCATAGCCTCAGTAAAATGCTCTGTCTCACCAACATCAGTCAACAAGTAATGCAATGAAGGAATGAAGGAGAATACATTTCTAGTGCTACAATTGTTTCGCTGGATCTCTTATATAAAAAGAGAATATCTTCTTTTGTGTCCACATTTCATATTTCTTCTTTTATTCTTAATTATTATTTTAAAAATTATTTTATAAATAGTTTATTTTTAACCGTTATTATAAAAATCTCTTCTCAACCTGTTATTTTAAAAATCTCTTTTGTCTATATATATATATCTAACAATTATTTTAAAAATTAATTATATGATCTTAATTCAAATATTTATAAAAATTAAAAAATACGAACACACATACGTTGTCGACAGCGTCTGTGTGTTCGCTAATATATATATATATATATATATATATATATATATATATATATATATATATATATTAGTTATTTTAATATTGGTATTATGAAAGTAATATATTTCAAATTAAATGCTAACAACTTCAAATAATTAAATATAGTTGTAATTGTTATAAATAATATTGTATAAAAAACTTCAAATAACTTCAATGTATAAGAAACGTAAATTAATAATATTGTATAAATATTATAAATTTATTTTTAACATAATTATTAGTTTATATAATTGATAAAAGAAAAAGGGAGTGATAAGGTTGCACATGGGAACTGCAAACCTTATCTCCTCTGTTGATCATTAATAAAAAAATTTGGAACCAAATTTTAGAAACAAACCTAAAGAAATAGTGTTAACAAAATATAGTTAAATTTAAACTAAAATTAATGATTACTTTAATTCTTATAAATATGGGTGAGAGAGATGAATGGGATAAAAATTTGAAATAGAACATGAAAAAAGAAAAAATAGAGAGAGATTTAGTGTTGTAAGTTCATCAAGTTCATTCGGTATAAGAAAGAAGATAAAGGATAGGTGGTGTGAGTACAGCGAAGAAAAAAATATATATCATCAAAATATCAATACAATCTTGGTATATCTTTCACAATAACTAAGGTAAACGGATAAGACATTTATCTTTTTACTTTTATTATCATTTTATATCTTCATAATTTTTTTTATATTTACTTTAAGTGAGGTATCCCTAACCTCATTCTAATTTATATTTAGTTCTCGATCTTATTTAGTTATTTATATTCATCTCCGTTTGTGCAATGCTCCTATTTATTCAATTTATATTTACTTTCATTTATTCATTTATATTATCTCTAGTCATGCACTGATCCTTTTTGTTTATTATATATTTATGTTTAGTTAAGCACTGATCCTATATATTTATTTATACAATTACATGATTTAATATCAAAATAAAACTTATGATAAATAAAGATTTGATTTTTGTAGTTGGAGTATAACCTTGGGGATTTAAATGAGTAGTTAGTACTCAAAATGAGATGTTTTTTAATTACTTTATTGGTCATGATGAGACTCAATTATCCCGAGTAGTTACTAAAAAAATTAATCAAAATCTTTACAAAATAAAATAAAGATCCAAGTTTTATGGATCTGAAAAGAGTTTTCATTTTATTTTATTTTATTAAGATATGTTATATTTTTATGTGATAGTTGTCTCACTTCCCTATTTTATGATTGTGTATGAAAAACAAAATCTTATAATCTCATCGTAGATGGTTGTCTTAACTAGGGGTGGCAACGGGGCGGGGCGGACATGGGTTTCGCTATCCCATACTCATCCCGTAAAAAAAATTCATCCTCATCCCGATACCCAAACCCAAAGGGTATCAAACTTTTGTCTCATCCTCATCCCCACCGGGTAACGGGTATAATCTCGTACTCATGCCCATACCCATTTTCTTACTACTTCAATATTAATTTTAATTAATTTTTATAAAAAAAACTATAATAAAGGAAACATAATATTATTAAATATTCAATATTAAAAGGATGATTGTTTCTTTGATACCAAATACTTTAAAATAAATTATAATTGTTTGCATTTTAGATTATAATACCAAATAAGATTTCATGAGAACCAAAACAATTATTAAATTTGCAAATATTAATGAAACATAGTTGATAAAATTTAAAAATATTTTTAAAAAAATATAAAAGAAAAAAATATTCAAATTAAAATATATTTTAAATGTTTGTTTACTTCAATCTTAAATTCCAATAAATCTCTTTTTTATACACTAATAAAAGTTATAATACATCATTTGATCAAAATTATGCAAAGAACAAATAATAATCACAATAAAAGTTTAAAATAAGTTATAATTGTTTATATTTTATATTATAATACCAAATAAAATTTCATGAGAATCAACACATTTATTAAATTTACAAACATTAATGAAACCTAGTTGATAAGATTTAAAAATATTTTTTAAAAAATATAAAAAGAAAACAAATATTCAAATTAAAATATATTTTAAATGTTTGTTTACTTCAATCTTTTAAATTCTAATGAATCGCTTTTTTATACACTAATAAAAGTTATAATACATCATTTGATCAAAATGATACAAAGAACAAATAATAATCATAATAAAAGTTTAAAATAAATTATAATTGTTTACATTTTAGATTATAATACCAAAT
>Ga0214545_1005836_pt1 | contig 21926 bp, 17 predicted proteins | sample CNSS4metaG_FD_160064 | JGI IMG/M metagenome (GOLD analysis project Ga0214545, IMG submission 160064) | Root nodule microbial communities from cowpea collected in UCLA plant growth center, Los Angeles, California, USA - CNSS4 | ecosystem: Host-associated > Plants > Roots > Nodule | place: USA...
GAATGGATTATAGCGAGACAAGTTTGAAATTTCCCGCGCTTGGGAATTTATTGTAATGTCTGATTTTCTTAAAGTATATTTTGTGAAAAATCAGTTTTATCTAGTAATATCCATCTGGGGTGTTACACTCAACCATTGACTATTTTTATATTTGAAAAGTTTTTTTAAATCTCTAAGGTATTTTTCATTTTATTATACTTTTAATTATACATTTATTTTCTTTTGTACGATCTCATTCAATAGTATTTCAAATTTTTTCTAAGTTACATTTCTAAGACACATTTGATAATTTTTTAATATTTTTATTTGTTGTTTATTTTTTGTAGAATACTATTTTGATATATTTTATATAAGTATTTTTTATTTTCTAATATTCATTATTAATCATATTGTAATTTGTCACTATAATTATATAAATAAATTTTATTTACTATAATATAAAAATATAATGTAATTGTCTTAAATTTTACTTTATCATCATCCAACATATATTGAAGTTCAAAAGATACAAAATCTATGTTAAAGTTTTATTATTATTAGTTTAATATCTATTTTTTTTGTGATTTTGATCAAATGATGTACTATAATTTTTATTATTAGTGTATAAAAAATATATTCATTAGAATTTAAAAAATTGGAGTAAATAGACGTTTAAAATATATTTTAATTTGAATATTCGTTTTTCTTTTATATCTTTGTAAAAATATTTTATAATTTTATCAATTAGGTTCTATTAATGTTTGCAAATTTAATAAATGTTTTGATTCTCATGAAATTTTATTTAGTATTCTAATTTGAAATGTATACAATTATAATTTCTTTCTAAATATTTGATATCCAAGAAACAACTATCCTCTTCTTAATATTGAATATTTGATATCAAAGAACAACTATCCTCTTCTTAATATCCTTTTCTTACAATACGTCTCCTTTATCGTAATTTTTTATTATTTTATAAAAATTAATTAATATTGAAAGTAAGAAAATGAGTATGGGTACTAGAATATAATCGTTGCCTAGTGGGGGTGAGACAAAATTTTAATACCATTGAGTTTGGGTATGGAGATGAGAATAAATTATTTCTATGGAGGTGGGTATGAAAGAGTGAAACTCATCCCTACCAGACCTTCTTGCCATCCTTAGTGGGAAAGAAAAAAAATGAGTGAGTTGAAACAAATAAAAGGTGGGACAAGTGTCATCTTCTGATTGGGAGTTTAGGTGGTGTCAAAAGAAAAATAAGGGAGTATTGATGTAGAAAATATCTTTTGAGCTAATAGTCCATTTTAGAAAGGAATATAAATAGAAAACATAGGTGTAGAAAGTAATATATTTTTTTATCTTTTTATTTTAGTTGTTATTATTTTTATTTCACTTGTCTTTAATTTCTCAAATAAATTAAACACATTTTAATTAATTTTTTGAAATAAACTGTATTTACTTGGAAAAAATTGAGTGTTGACACCTATTACCCATTGTTAGGGCTAATTTAGTTCTTGGAGCTACTTGGTTACCAACTTTGGAACCTCATATTTTCCATTATAGGAATATGACATTGAAATATCAATTGGCAAATCAATTTGTGATATTATAGAGGAGAGACATGGACATCCATCTCTAGCATAGTTTAATCAATATAGGAAGATGTGCAATATGCATGATATAGCAGAAAGTTTCACTATGCAACTTCAACACCCAGATGTAAAGAAGGTTCATTGGGCAAAGTTGTCCACTGTTGTGGTACCCAAATTGGTTGTTTTGATGTATACTTATGAAGATGTTTTTGTCCCTAAGGGGTTAGCACCTAAAGGATCCCATGATTATCATATCCCCTTGATGAATGGTACTAGACTTGTTAAAGTCAGGCCCTACAGGTATCCACTAAGTTAGAAACACCAAATTGATACAATGGTGCAAAATATGTTAGAAGAGGGGATTATTGTACCCAGCACAAGCCATTTTTCCTCTCTAATCATTCTCCTCAATAAAAAAGATGGAACATGCAGATTTTGTACTAGCTATCAAGTCCTTAATGTTTTTACAATTGAGGACAATTTTGTTATTTCCACAGTTGATTAATTGGTAGATGAATTATGTGGTGCTCAAATCTTGATGAACCTAGCGAACATGTATAAATCCGCCTTTACAAATGCCCCTGCAACGTTTCAAAGTTTGATGAATGAAGTATTCAAAGGACTCTTAATGAAATTTGTCCTTGTTTTTTTCGAAGACATACTTATCTATAGCCCCTATTAGTCTACACATTTGCATTATTTACAAGTAGTTCTTCAAATACTTCAACAACATCAATTGTTTGCCAAGCTATCAAAATATTTTTTTGGATTACAAAAGGTCAACATCAATTCTCACCTAGAGGAGTGTTCATGGATCAAGGGAAGGTACAAGCAGTCACACAATGACATATTAACCTCAAGCGATTGAGAGTTTTTTGAAGACTTTTCGAGTATTATAGAAGATTTACAAAGGGTTATGCTTATATAGTAGCACCTCTTAAAGATCTTTTAAGGAAGGGAAATTTTCATCATGGTCCTATTAATATGTCTGCTTTTCAAGCTCTAAAGGATGCAATTAAACAAGCACATATACTTGCCTTACCTGATTTTTCCAAGCCATTTGTGTTGGAAACAAACGCTTTTGGAAATGGAATAGGAGCTGTTATCAGTTAGCAAAATCATCCCATTACATTCTTTTCAAAAAAATTGACACCTCAAATGCAACAATTAGTCTACGTAGAGTTTTATGCAATAACAAAGGCTAATGCTAAATTTAGGCACCATATGATAAGCCACAAATTTGTCATCAAAACAGACCAAAAGAGCTTGAAAAGTTTCATAGAACAAGCTCTACAAAACCCAAAACACCAAGCATTGTTGCATAAGTTACTTGGTTATGACTTTATTGTTGAGTACAAACCAGGAAAAGATAACTTAGTTGTTGATGCATTATTTTGTTGCTTCTTCATGGCATGGTCTCAACTAGACATGTGAAAGTGAGCCAATCCGGCTCACACGGATTGGCTCACCACGACTCGGGTTGAAAATGAGTAAACCCAACCCGACTCACTTTATGGTGAACCAGAAATTTTGCAACCTGGCTCAACCCACCACAAGTTGCTGGGTTAAATGGGTTGGCTCACCAACCCACATAAAAAAATTATTTATGTATTTATTTTTAAGCATTAAAATATTTAAATAATTTTTAAGCAACCCATGAGATCACAATCACAGTAAAATCAAGAGCCAATATTTTCATCATACTCACCACCAATATATAATGAATTGTTTCCAAGAAAGTGTCCATATAATCCAAGAAAACATGGCTAATATTATATATTTTCTATTATGCTATTCAACAAAATATAAATAAAAAACTACACATTTTTGCCATGCTAATTTAGAAAAAAATTGTTTATAAGATGGTTGCTTGAGTAATTTACTATAAATATTATAGTTAAAGATTAAAGTATCAACGTATATAACTTAACAATCAAATTAATTAAACATTCAAACTATTCAAATATTATTGAACAACATTCTAACATTTAAAAATATGAAATTGTGAACATATATAATTAGTAGTAGTAAATAATTATTAAAAAAAAATTGTAAAAAAAAATTGGTTAGTTAAGTGAGTCAACCCACCCTCAATCCAGCTCGAACACATTTAACTCGTGGATTAAGTGAGTTAGATTGAATTCAACCCACTTTTGGAAAAACCGAATTTTTTTCAACCCAACCCGACTCCATAGTGACCCAGGTTGGCTCACAGGTTAAAACTCATTTTGCCATCTCTAATCTCAACCCAAGTTTGAGCTTATTCTATTTTTAAAGTCCGTTGTTAAGGAAGATTTAAAGTTGAACTAGATTTTGCAATACTGCTCTAATAATTAGCCTCCAGATCCCAATTATACAACTCAAAACAAGCTTTTATACTAAAAAGGGAAATAGGAGATTTCTTCCCATCATTCCCTAGTTCAACAAATTTTACATGAATTTCACATTTCATTGATCGGTAGACATTCGATTTACACCAAAATCAAAACCCACATCACCCGTCAATTTTATTGGCAGAGTATGCAAAAAGATATGTCAGCAAGCTAAAATTGCCACAACCATGCTTGATTGGTTACTACAGTCACTCCCTACACCAGAACAAATATGGAAAGATTTGACAATGGATTTCATAACACGACTCCCTCCTTCACCTGGCAATATAGTTATCTTAGTTGTGATAGATAGATTATACAAGTATTCCCATTTTTGTCCTTTGAAGACTAATTACACAAGTAAACCAGTGGTTGAAAATTTCATGACAATGGTGGTTAAATTACATGACATTCCAAAGACAATTGGATTTGATAGAGATAAGGTTTTTACAAGCAAAATTTTGGCACCGAAGTTTTGAATCAATGCTTTGAAATGTATTTAAGATGCTTCACTTAAGACTCTCCTCGAAACTAGGCAAAGTTATTACCATGGGTAGAGTATTGGTACATGTGTAAGACAACAATCTTAGAGCCAAACTCTTTGTAAGACAACAATCCTTCTATCTCATTAAATTTAAGTCCATGTGTTAACTATATAAAGAATTGAACAAAACCAAATAGAAGTTCACATGTTAAAGATACTCAACAAATGTAATGACATTCAAATACTCGCAGTATCAGAATAAAAATAAACATACATGAATGACAATTAACTAAGATATTTAAGTTGAAAGGAAATAAGTCTCCTATTATAAGCAGCCTTTTTACAGTCTTAAATTTTAGTCTTTTAAATAATATTTGATATTTGTTCCTGTATTAAGCCATTAAATTGTTGTAATTAAATAATATATCCGATCATGGAACTACGTTAAAAACATAAGCATGGAAACATTCTAACTTAAAGATAAAACTATGCAAAAAGCTACTTTTAGTAGCGTTGAAGTTTATGTGTGTCTAAAACGTCAATGTCACGGTTCCCTACACACATTTTCTGTGCCATTGATTGCAAAGGTTTCATAAAAAATCAAGTATAATTTTGAGTTCCCCCTTTAATGGGCTAAAACAAGCTTCGACAACTGCAGAACAAGGTTGGACACTTGTCAAGCTTTGAGGGTCTACTGTTCTAGGTGTTCCAAGAAGCTTAACTCCCTGCTTCCAATACTTCCTATCTGCAATCTTAAAATGGGAACAATAAAGTACAGCACATAGAATTGTTTTAGATCCTTTACAAGAATGAGTTTAGTCTTAGGTCTAGATATAGTGTTTCATATATAAATTATAATTCGGCAGTGTTATGGAAGAGAGGAGCTTCATAGGCTTTGATAATATTAGAAAGGTAAGTGAGAGGGACCTGGACCAGTTGAAATCACAATAGAATTCTGCAAATCCATCACCCAGTCAATCCATAATACAAATCCGTGACATACCCCACTCTTGGTGAACTTAACCTGCAACAGACAACTTTCAATATTCATTATGTAAAAATGATTTGTATTTGCAAATTACTATTCTGTAATATATATATATATATATATATATAGGCCATATAATTAGTCAATTAATCGCCAATGCAATCTCCAGTTAATAACTGGTAAATAATTAGGTCAAGTTTTTCCTATGAGCATGCTTCTCTCGAGCTAATCAGTTAGTAAGCTACACCAGGGACTAACTATTGTGCAATTCTTCGTTGAAAGGAAACTGAAATCTGATAACTAGACATCATAGTCCCTGACAACGCCAAGTACCAAACTTGCTGATAATGCCAATGCGTCCAAAACTTACATGATGATATGTCATAATACCTGAGATTTTCCTTGACATTCGCATATTTGTTTTGAAAAATCAAACTCCATCACGTCATATGTCTCGCTGAGCACCTGAAACAGTATGCACAATAAGAGCAAATTGATACTAGTAAACTATTGTTATTTGATAAGTGGAATTTTCTTTCTTCACTGAGGGAACCAGCTCATTGCTAAACATGAATTACATCAAATTCTCCACACTGCCAGATGAAAAAAGGGAGACAGGGACATTCTTCTAGTTCCGGTAGATGACCGCAGGCCCCCAATGTAGCATTTACAACCGAATGGTCAAAACCTTCAATAATACTCAGAGAACAACGACTTTTCCAAAGATCCTGCAAATTGTGTCCCATTAATCCATGTATACGGCTCCATTACCAACCAAAAAAGAGTATTTATGTTCTCTTAATCCAATGCATAAATAAAAGAAAATTTCCTAAGCTACAAATTTGAGCTTTGATTAATGCCCAATAACTTACAGGAAGAGACATGGCGCAGGCTCTCAATATTCCTTTACTAGGAATTATCAGAGCATCTTCAGAGAGTATATCATTAAGTGTAGTGCGATCCCTCCTAAAAGGAGCAAAAGTAACTTCAGAATGCTAAATGCCAAATTAAAATCATATTGTCATTGATCATTTATAATTGTTAAAACACAACTAATATTAAAATAAAAATAAATAAATAATAAAAATAAAAAATAAAAATAAAACAGAATTGATCATTGCAAGAAAAGTTAATAAAAAATATACCAAAATCGTAGGTTCTGCCATGGCAGCATACTATCGTGTCCTACATAGAAAGGTTCAGCTATTAACAGATCAACCTACACAAAACGGAGAAATTGCTTAAACTTTCAAAGAAAAGGAATCAACGTCACATGTACAGCATAGATATTGTTTTCTACAGAAACCAACATACGTTTAGACAAACTACTTTCTTAAGGTGAAATGAATATGTACCAAAAGATTAAAAAATAATAAGGTTTTGTAGGAGGATAACTGAATAGTACCCTTGGCAGGGTGCTTCCTTGAAAAACCTATTGTAATCTGTTAGGTTTCTAGATTAAAGAAACCGATTCACAGAACCTTCCACTCACAGACAACACAAACAACACCAGATAAGACTGAATATACTTCGTTTTATTTGGTCTTCAACACACCCACAACATGTACACTGCCAAGGGATAATGTTTCCCTTCTCACAGGACACTAATGATCCTGTTACTATCTCTCAACATCAAAAACATACCCCTTACAAACCAAAGGCCCGCTATATATAGTCTCCCAATAAGGATGACTATCAATCCTTACCTTCCTAACCAACCAACTACCCCAACTATCTATTTCTTTTCTTCCTTCTTACATTGACATTTAATTTCCTAACATTACCCTCTCCTGCACAAGCAACTTGTCCTCAAGGTTGAAATCTGGGATGTGGTGTTTGATAGTAGTTGTTAGATAGATCATTAGATATCTTATCCCTATCTTCAGTTTCTATTGTTATTACTCTTTATGTGTATTTTGGGCTTAGCCCATATATTCATTATTATAAATACAACTCCCTATGTGTATTTAATATGGTATCTAGAGCTTAAGGTTCGTTAAGGAAAATTTTCGTCGCCACTGTCACTGGATCCACTGCCAAAGCTGCCGTCAGACACCGTCACCGTCACCATCCCTGGATAGAATTTATTTGCTCCAAGCTTGGTACATACGATTTGTATGCTCCACCTTGAGGGGGAGTGTTAGAATAAATGACCTTTAATAGGGTTTATTATTAGGTGCTATGTACTTTGTGTTGATCCTAGTTCCTAAAAATGTCTTCTAGAATTCTCTTATGTTCATTTTATGTGATGTATATGAAAATATTATAAATATGAAACTCTTGAGAGGGGTTAACACACTCTCATATTCACTCTAAATCTCTATTCTTATTTCAAGTACTACCATATATTAACTAAGAGAGTTCTACATGCTTACACGGAAGATCTATTTATCGACCCAACAATGACAAACACCCTAATAAGTCATACACTAGAAAAAATAATAAGAAAACATAGGTATTGGAAGATAAAAATTGTATTTTGTACACCCGTACAAGAGGGCATATATGGAACTCAACCACCTTAGAATAATGATTACAGTATCCCTTATAGGATCCTACAAGATCCTAAGTTTCATAATGACAATGATAATATCTCTTCAAAACTCAATATCTTTTTTCATAACTCAACACATACTCTAAGCTGAAATATGATAACGTGAAATGGCAGAAAATTTCTGGATAACATAAAAAAATAAATAGAAAAGAAAGTGGTCCACTTTACATCAGGTTTATTACTAGGAGGAAATAGGAGATATTGTTTAAATATAATAATCACATAATAAAATCTATGCATTTACTACTAATTTTAAAAAGATGAGTAAGTGTTCACGAGCTCAAAAATTAAGTAATAAAGTTCCATATAAAAAATAAAAGAGGCAAAGTAAAACAATATTTTCTGAATTAATGTCCATTTCACTGCTTCCAAGTCTCTCGGTTCAATTGCAAAGTTATTCCAAATTTAGGACTTATCCATCAGACATAAGTGGAGTATCTATGATATATGTTTCTAATTGAAGACATAATAAATTAACCAAGCGGAATCAAGAAAATTCAACCTTTTTCTGATGTATATCATGCATGTTTAAATGTTGCACGTTTTTTTCAAGAACTTCAATGCAACTATGTGACAAACCATTTGCATGGGCAACTGCTTGCAGGTATTGGAGGCCCCTTTCCCTCAACCCAGGAAGTAATGACATTACACTTGCTTCTGAAAGCTTTGCTACAAGAAGTGGTAAAAAGACACTATCATCTACAACCAAGCATAACAAGCGATCTTTTCCCTGCAATTGCAAACATAATCAGTTATGGTAAAGTAAATAGAATATGTTAACTTGAATTATGAAGAGCTAAAAGAAGTCTTAGTCTATAATTTGTTTCCTATACAAGTGAAAGCTCAATCATATGGCATGGGAAGGAGTTTGAATAACTTTACCATGCTTTGTACTGCTTTCAACATTGAAAACCTCCATTCTTTATCTGCATAAATTGCAGCTCTTTCTGGTGGTAGTACAAGCTGAAAATCTCCTGTCATGCACCTATGGTTCAAAGTCTCAGTAGTTGGTACTACGGTATCAAAATTATATGAGAAACTAGTTTCAGTATGAGTAGCAAGTAAATGAATTTCTTCCCCTTTGAGTATGGAAATACCACTGCCTGGAACAAACCAAACACATTGTTTCCAGTGGTCACACCAACCAACAGGACCTAGGGTAGAACCAATGCAACATCATTAATGAAGACTCTAAAATATTAACAATTAACAATAAAAATTGTAAATATTCACAAGATATCCTATGATTAACAATAATATACTTTATATTTCATATAACTTTCAAACAATATCAAACCAATGTATGATAATAATGTAGTTTGTAACGTTGAAGTAAATGCACCCTAACTAATAAACGAAATCATAACAGACTCTCACTTGTAATTTTCGGTGAGCTTATCCACCTTGGAGTAGTGGAATAATAGATAGTCCCTTCCTGATCAAGTTGGAGTACCCACCTGAATCACACACAGGACTGTGAAAGAAATAAAATACTCAAATAACATAATTAAAATAGAATTAAAAAACAAATGATTACCAAGAGACCACAACATGAACTCTCCCATCATTCGTTGCCTTTACACACAACTCAGTTTCTCCATAACTCTCTGGCCGTTTCCAAAAATCAAATTCAAAAATTTTGAAGGGTTCTGAAAGCTAGAGGATCTTAATTTGAGCATGAAATATACTACTATTAATAATGTTTAATTTAATAACAGAATTGTCATTAAACATACCAATGTTATTTCTTCCTGTATAGGATCGACATGCATCGCATATTGCTGACGTTTGATACTTAGCACACTATCAAGTCCTGGAGGAGTAAGTCGAATGCTATCAGATACAGTAGCCTCGTTGTTATGAAAATCATGCAACTTCCATAAGAATGTGCTTTCAACCAGCTGAAGAAAAGATACAAAGGAACAGGAGGCATAAATCTCTGTTAGACTCAAGTCAAAACTCAAAAGAAAGGAAAGAGTACAATGAAAATGATCTTCATAATGATAAGAAGAGTGTTAGCAACATACTCTCTAACCTACTGCTTCTAAAACATTATCTATCATTGGTTAAATTTATTGAAAAATACAAATTATGAGACTCATCAAATAATATGTGAGACCAACAAAAATTGATGATTTATAATAAATTTTATAGTAAAAATTTGTTCAAACAAAATATGGTATGGGGTGCGTTACTAACATTTCTGTAATGATAAAAGCATATAAAATATCATCTTTAACCAGAATATCAATAAAACAAAAACCTAAATGATGACCCAGAAGAATGTAGTATGTCATGTCCCCTGATTACCTGTCCATATATAGTTGCTCGATAAGGCACAGTCATGGCATTTTCCACCAACAAATTGTCATGTGCATGTTGTAGGGTCGGTATGAGCCCCTCACCCAGTAGCTCTGAATCAAGTATCTCGCTTACCTATAACAATTATCTCAATTCAACTTTTTTATTTTTGAAGGAGGAATGACATCAATGGCACTAGCTTGTGCTCAAAGGATCTCACTTCTCCAATAAAGTGAGATTAATATCAGTCGTTGATAAGGAAATCAAAGGTTGATAATTTATGCACACTCACATAAATGTCAAGCATTGGTTTGGTCACTAATAACTTAGATTGCATACTTTACCCTTACTGACTCTAAAAGAGTGAATCAATATGTTGTTTTGAAAGCTCGGTTGTTAAAGTTTAACTTTCTAAATGATTATGAATCTATTTTCATACCTTAAAAAGGAATTCTTGAGAGCTTATGTACTGAGAAAAAAATTTTAAGCACAAAAGTTCTCATAAGCACTTCTAACTTGTATCCAGACATTCCTATTATTCATTTGGCTATCGAGAATCAAAACGTGTCAAGTGATGATAGGGGAATTGCAAAGGACACTTAAACAAGTTCATCAAGATGAGAATTTTGAAAATGACACTTACAAGAACATGTGCTCGCGAAGGGATATCAAGACCAACTTGGAGTTCCTCAGAGCGCTTGTTGATGATTTTGACTCTTCCCTCCATGCCATTAAGGCGCAACACCTTCTTCATCAGCTTCACCATGGGAAGGTAAGATTCACAAGCTGTGACCTTCCCTTCGTCACCCATGGCACGTGCAGCCATCATCGAAAGCAACCCAGTTCCAGCACTGACCGTATGGTATCAAGTTATACAAATAAGTGCAGCGACTAAAATCAAATTAAGCTACGCCTATATTTTTATTTATGAATGTAGAGTACCCGATATCGAGGACATGGCAAGGTTTGGTGATGGTTTTCTGAATGGCTTGGCGAAATGCCTCGTTTCTGGTGGAGTCATTAAGCATGTCCAAATACGATGTCGTGGCAAGGAAGGGCTTGTGGAAATTCTGGTCGAAGCTCTCGTCATTGTCTTCAATGACTATCCATTCAGAGTTACCTGTTAAGGGATGAAGCTTAAGCTGGAACACACGGTTGGAGGACATGCTCTCTTAGTTTAAAAGGATAGGTAGCGATATGGGAGAGGAAACTTAGGGTTTTAAGGAGACACCATTTCGTAGGAAACCTAGTATTTTCACAAGTCCATCGCACGGAATTATTTTTAATATTATGTTTCTACAAGAATTGCTTCCACAAGAATTAAAAGTAAATAAACAAATTAAAAATATAAATTATATTTTAAACAATCATAAATATAATTCAAAATAATATTATTTTTAATATTTCATTATTTAATTTAATGGTGATATCAATATTTAATTATTTTTTAATGTAATATTATAAATTCATTAATATTAGTAATATTATGTTATCGCATTATTATTAAATATTATTATTTATTATAATATATTCTTATATTTTTAAGGACGGACAATTTTTTTTAATTTTACTGGTAAATTTTGTTTTCACTTTATTTATCAACTATTATGAATATTGAAAATATGTGAAAATTATTTAAAAACATTACAAATAATCATAAAAAGTTTAATTTACAATTTTGTTTTCATTTTAAATTTTTAATGTAAATTTTTTATAAGTGCAGCATTTTGTAATATTATTTTAAATTCAAAATTAGTTAGCAAATTAATACTATTACATGTATTTGTGTTTCTCGTTCGAATAACCTTTAATAATTCTGTAAACATTTTGCATAATTTTCTTTATGTAAAATCCACTTTAATTATGTCCTAAAATTTAAGGGCCTCTCTTAGTCAATTGGGCCTAAGGCTGGTCCATAAGGCATCCCAAAACCCCTAAACTAGCCTAACTCTCTCATGTTCTGCCCACTTTGCAAAATCAGCCACCTTACTCCTCTTCTCTTTTCCCCTCAAACAGTGCTCTGCTAGGGTTCAAAGCTCATTTAGATTCAAGTCAACTTAACCTCATTCTCTAATCCACGTAAGTTGTTCTTCCGCTCATGCTATTTATTTTCTAGCTTGTTTTCGTGGTTCGTATTACGATTCACCGTAGTAATCCTGTTTTAATTCTATGTCACTGTTCTCAACTCTTGAGTATGCTCCTGGAGCTGTTGGGTTCGTTGTCGTAGGTGTCTGTGCTTTCCACTAACATATGTCCATGTAAGGGAAGCTGAGATTTTTCATGCTTTTATAAATAATGTGCCTGTTTTGGTACTGTGGGGTGCTCTTGATGATTTGATGTGCTTTTGATGGTGTGAAAATAATATGTGTACTATTTCTGGATGAATTTTTTGGCTTTGCATGCGTGAGAGTAGGTGACATCTATTATGCTCGCCTAAGCAAGTTGTTTCTCGCCCAAACAGGAAGCTCTCGCCTAAGCGAGAATGGCAGTAACTCGCCCCCTTTGGTTTCGAGTGCTCGCTTGAGCTAAGGCCTCTCGCTTGAGCGAGATGGGCTAGCTTGAGCGAGAACTTGAAGTACTCTTTGTTTTCAATCTCACTTAAGCGAAAGCTTTTCGCTTGAGCGAGAGACCCCTGTCGCTTGAGCGAGAGCTCCTTACCTTGAGCGAGATTGATAGTTGTTAAATGCTTGTATGCTCCCATGATTGATTTGTTTACTCTTTTAAAGCATGAAATATGATGCCAACATTTTATACAACATGCTTGTGTTTTCTTAAATTTTTGTTGTTTGGGAGTTTGTGTTTTTACATGTTGAAACCAGTGAAAATCTGTCAGTTTAGCTTAAGCGAGGGATTTTAACTTAAGCGAGAATTTCTAGCTTAAGCGAGATCAATCTAGCTTAAGCGAGAATTTCTAGCTTAAGCGAGAATTTCTAGCTTAAGCGAGAATTTATAGCTTAAGCGAGACCAGTCTAGCTTAAGCGAGAATTGCTGCAGAATTTTAATTCCTTACTTTAATAACTTGAACTTGTGGATTGATTCAATTACTTTAAAAAGCATGAATTGGGTGAATGGGTATGAGTAGAATGGTTTATGGTCTGTGATTGATAAATTTAACATGACCTTGGAATGGACTTGTATGGGATGGTTGGTTATCAAAGTGGCTTGGTTTTGGCATGATAAATGATTATATATTGATTGTTGGAAGCATGATGATTGGGTTGGTTAGGACGTAATTCCACGATAGTTTCGTCGTGGTGCCTCATTTGGTTAGGACGTAATTCCATGAGCCTCTAGGTGAGACTTCATGGTGGTGCCTCAGTTGATCGGGATGTAATTCCATGACCCTTGTTAGTGGGAGTTCATGGTGGTACCCCATCTATATAATTTAGTAAGGATTCAGGGTAATGTTGCATCCTGACACTCTAAAGAGTTAGTTAGTCTCACATAGAGCAGACTGACTCTTCTGGTGAGAGTAGCAGGAGGCCTGAAATTCATTAAGGGCTAACCTTGTGTGTGGGGTTGAAACATTGTAACACTTAGTTCGGGGGTGAGTAGGGAAATCCACCATAAGTGCAAGCATCCACTGAATCCGACTAAATTATATGTATCTGGATGTGTCATGTCTGAGTCTTGGTGTATTGTTTGAAGAGTCATAACATGATTGGTTGGCATATGCATCTTGAATTGTGAAATTTTATATAACTGTATGGAAAATTGTTTTCTACTCTAGCTTACCCTCTTGTTTGTGTATGTTCTATTGTGTGGTTTTCTCTTTTTGCAATGATCATCAACTTGTTGATGTGAGCAGATGTGAGAACTCCCCGTGATCATTAGGGTGATGGAGGTTTCGCTGCATAGTCTGCTTGGACTGGAATTTTGTTTGTTTGGGATTTTCATTAGGGTTATGGCCCATGTATTTCTTGTCTTTGGACTTTATTTTTGATTACTATTGAGTTATCTTTTTACTATGTTATTAGCATCGTGGTGTACCTTTTTCCTATTCGAATTCCTCTTTGAAAATTGTAAGGAGTAGTGTCTATACTTCAGAAGCTTACTTCTAATACTGTTCTACGTGACATTCCTTTAATTAACCTTATTAATTAAATGGGGTGTTATATTTTAGATTGCTTGCATGCATTACTATCGTCAATTGGTTCAAAGAATTTCTACTCAAGAACGGAACATGACATTTTCATTTCATACTATTCTTTCTTACTATTCTGTCTTATGTTTTAATCAGAAAAATTCATAAAATCAAAAAATGTTTTAGTATTTTCATTTTCAATTGAACAAAACTAGTATTTTTACGATAAATCTCTATGAATATTTTTCTAATTATATTAAATATTAATAAAATAAACTTGATAGAATTGATTGATTTTAAATATATTATATTTTTGAATCAAAATAATACTATTAATAATAATTAAAATATTAAATAAAAGAAATTATCAGAGTTTTATATATATATATATATATATATATATATATATATATATATGTTTTTTTTTGTGTTATTGAATGTACTAAAAAAATTGATGAAACCGTAGTTTTTTTTATTTTCTTAATATATTTCAAGTTTGATAAAAAAATTTAATGCATGACAATGTTATAGTTTATATGATATTAATAATGTTGGTAAAATTTTATAGTAACATAATCCATTTATAATAAAATATAAAAGAAAATCATAAAGATTCATTTACTTTTGTGTGTGTAAGACTCGCTTTATTTTCTGTCTTAATGTTTAAGGGTCTAGCCTTCTTTGTACCTAAGGCCGACCCATAATATGACGTTTCGACTACTATATTAAATAATTATTATTTGATAAAAAGATATGAAATTAATTTTTGTTACCATAAGATTTTCCTTGAGAGAACATTAATAATAACATAACTTTATATTTATATATATATATATATATATATATATATATATATATATATATATATAGTGTACATCTTTGTAATTGTTCATGAAATATTACAAAAATATATATTTGTATAATATTAAGAGTCTTACATCAGAATAGAAGATTATCTATATTTTTAATATCTCCTAAAGATATTAATAGAAATTATCCATGAGTCAATCTTCAGAAAATCCGTCAATTATATCCCGAACAACTCTCACTAAGCAGTTTCCTCTTCTACTCCTGCAACAGGTACATATGAAAGAAAAATATGAAAGGAATGAGGACTTTATAAGCCTTAAATATCAATCTTAATAAACTCAACAAACAATACAGACATAGGGGCCTAGATCTGAACCTACAACAACAAAACTTGATATCTTGTTTTACCAGACATATGAATTCATATTCCACTTCTGATGATCCATTATGAACATCAAAAGTTACTTTGGGAAGTGATTAGGTAGTTGAGTATCTCTCATAAAACATTGGTACAATCATAATTATTTCTTTCTCGAGAACATTAGCCATTTATCGGCCCACAAAAGAGATATATACTCACTACCTAACATTGGCGATACCGAACAGGTATCGGATAGTCCCAAGTTTGGCCAATCAATATCCTAGTCCAGTGTGCTATTCTGAACTATCCAGATATTCACCTCCTTTGTAAAACTTGCTTAGACCCCACCGTGATCCCTGCCTTTCATCCATTTCATCCCGTAGTGTACCAAACTGTGACTTCCCAAATACAAACACTTTGACACTAGTTTAATCTCAACTTATTGCAACTAGACTTAACTCTTACTTAACTGACATACTCTTGGATATTTTCAAAGGTCATAAAATGTGATGACTATCAAATCATGTCATTGTATAAACTATACACAAAGAATATAAAATAACAATAAAATGTACATGTAATTTTCTTCTATCCAAGCTCACTGAATAAAATAATATTTACTTTTATTTTACATTTATTTATTTAGTTATTTATTATAAAATAATGATAAAATAAGAATCAAAGCAAGAACTTTAAATAAATAACAAGATAAGGATTAGAATGTTATAAATAAATATAATAACAAAAATATAAATTAAATAGGACTAGTGCGTAACTGGAAATATATTAAATGAAATAAATAAACATGACCAATGCATAACAGAAGATAGATTAAATGAAATAAATAAACAGGACCAGTACATAACTAGAGATTAAATAAAATAAATAAACAGGACCAATGCATAACTGGAGATAAATTAAATAAATAAACAGGATCAGTACATAACTAGATATTAAATAAAAGAAATAATCAGGACTAGTGCATAACTGGAGATAAATTAACTAAAATAAAAAAAAAAACAAGACCAATGCATAACTGTAGATAAATTAAATAAAATAAATAAACAGGACTAGTGCATAACTGGAGATTAAATAAATAAATAAACAGGACCAATGCATAAGTAAAGATTAAATAAAATAAATAAACAAGATCAATGTATAACTGGAGATAAATTAAATAAAGTAAAGGAACAAATCAGTACATAACTAGAGATAAATTAAATAAATATAAGAGGATAGTAACTGAAAATAAGTTGAATGGAAGTAAATAAAATAATATATGATTCAAAATAAATAAGAGATTAACATAACACCCATGAGTTTATCAAGATTAATATAAAAAGAGTTTAACCTCACTCCCCCTTACCTTATTGATTGAAGGGCACACTAATAATAGGGTTAGAGAATTAAGATCTCTTTGAATCTTTGCTCTAAACTTTCTCTCTATTTTATCTTTCTCTCTCTTTCTTTTTTTCTCTTTCTCTTTCTCTATTTTCTTTCTCTCTCTGTAACGTCCTTGTCGGAAATTACTTATAAAATAAATAACAATAATATTTATCTGAACAACCTCATTTATTATGAAACATTTCCCAAACGCGGGAGTAGATTTAAATTCAAAGTCCAACGCGCCAAATCAATTAACCATACAGCGCGGCAAAAACAAAATGTAAAGTAGATGTCTATAAAATTTTTTTACATCAAATCCACATCATAACAAAAAATAAAAATCAGTAAACTCCCATAGGATCCCCTCTCCGTTTCTATGTCTCAGTCTATCCACCTGCATCAACATCTGCTCCCATGTAACAAGTTACATGATCATCGCCACACTCACACAGATAGGGTGAGCTCATTTAAATAAAAACAACAATGTCATAATCAATACCATATTAACAAAAGTAAACTCGGGTTAGTACCGTTTTCTCTTTTCCTTATTATTCCTAGTTCACTTCCTTCAACTACCTTTAGACGTCTATCTTTTCTATACCCTTTAGGTGAGATAAATGATCGATCTTTGCTGCACGAGTGTCTACTCGCCCCTCCGACTACAGGCCACCACCTGATAGTCCACACGTGGGAATGACTTTGCAACAACATCTCACCGTGACACCAAGTGGAGTTCCCCAAAACAAACATAAGTTTGTAGTTGTTCCCAGACTACCAAATCTCTATCAGAATCCATTGAAGAGGGCAATCATCCGAAACCTCGCCGTACGAGCCACAACTCGCACACTCCACTGGACTTCCTAAACCACCAGGCTACAACCTAGAGTGGTCACGTGTTACCCCAATACAAGATACACTCGTAACTGGGCCCCCAGCCAAAGCATCGCATCACAACATCCCCTAAAGCAGTGTAGAAAACCTTCCTCGCGCACCATCACTGGACCCAAACCGCCTGGCGCGCATCTCACGCCGCTAGGCGAAACTTAGCTCCAGACCGCATGGCGGGCATCACACACCGCCAAGCACCACGCGCCTGCAGTACCCTTTCAGTACCGCCACCGCTTGGCGGACATCACCACGCCGCCAGGCGCACTGTTCCGCTGTCACCGCCTAGCCCCACCATCACCCACCGCCAGGCACCCCGCGTCCGCTGTGACTACTGTCCCTGATTTAACTCTCGTCCGCCTGGCAGCTCGCTTACGCCGCCAGGCGCTATACCAGTAGCCCGATGCTACTGGTTTTTGACACTAAAACTGGTTCTAAAGGATAACAAAACACTCAACACAGGGAATTGCATCATAGTATGATTTTCCAAACACCAACCTTTAACTAATTTACATCACATCTATTCACAACCCAACCAATATGCTCAACATCATGCATACAAGCTCACAGGCTTTGGTCCTACCATTTACTACCTATAGGATTCATGCCACAACAGTTTTCTTACCAGCATAATGTAACATATTATCATGCAAGTACTTTCATTCATTAATGTAATATATATATATCGCATATGCAATATCTTTCGTATAACTCCCACCTTTATCTACTTTTAACACATGACACCAACATGCAATATCACACATTTCACACCCACCCTTTTATAACCTGTAGTAAAAGTTTGTCCCTTCGTACTGTTCCTACTCGAGATTTCACACACACTCACACATTCCTCATACTTCTCTTGGCATGAAATCATAGTGAGGACTCAACAAAACATCAACCATTCTCATGGTACACCAATTCACATATTCATACTCATCAACAAACATCAGTAAATCATAGGATAATCGGATTTCGTAACATCATATCGAATCACGAATTCATAACATGCATAATTGTTTCCAACCATCCACATAAACCCTAATTACACAATTTCACATCAAAAGTAATGTCTTGTCGCAAAATCCACATAGGTAGCGTATATCAACATCAAAGTTCATACCCGAACATACAATTATCACGACCACCCCACAGATATTCCAAAAGCATCAAAAATAACCAAAAAATCGTGAAACTGTGTTCGTGTCGCCTAACGGTTCATCCTCTACCGCCAGGCGGTTCATCGTTGATACCCAAAAACTGGGTCTGGTGCGTGTGTCGCCTGGCGGTCACGCGCGACCCGTTAGGCGGTTTCTGGAAAAATCCCAGAAACCCGATTTTCCATTCTGATTTTCACGAAAATAACAACCCCCATTCCCTCATACATCATAACCCAGTCAATAACGAATAAAATACAATATCAAACAATCATGGGAACTCCCCTAACCTGGTTCCCTCGCTTAGGCTTGAAAACTGAAGCTTTTCCTTGGATCCCTGATGAACTCCCCTTGATCCTTCAAGTTGCCATTCTATTTGATTTTCAGCACCCTTGGTTGTTCCTCTAGCTAGGTTTCTCCCGCCCCTTCACATTCTTACCCAAAAATAAAATTGATAAAAAGAAAGTCTATGGTTTTGTCCAAGCCAAGGTTTGAACCCATCACCACACAATTCAATTTCAAGTGCACAACCAATTCAACCACATCATATTTCGTGATACAATTCATGCTTCAAAGGTTATATCCTACTATCACGCTCTAATCACAATCTCATATCAAAATAATACACAGATGGCATACATAGGACTCGAACCCAAGTCCTCTCACACAATAAAGTACTCTCAACCATTTGAGCTAATACTTTTCCACGTTATGAAAGTTAACATTTAATGCCATAAAGGTTTCTCCTACCTGCCTTTATTAAATAATTATTTATTTAATTATTTAAATTTTGTGGGTCTTACACTCTCCTTTTCTTTCTCCCTCTTCCTCCTTTCTCTTTCTCTCTCTCTCTCTCTCTCCTTTCTTTCTTTCTTTCTTTCCTTCTCACTTCTTCTCACATAACCATTGTTCCTACAAAGAACAAATAAGATGAGTTAGGCACAAGTGTCACCTTACCATGTAGTCCACTATCTCCCCAGTTGGCCTCTTCCCGGTTGGTACATGTCAGCTTGGACCTAGGAGGGGTTACCTACAAAAGAGACTCTGAAGCTCAAGTAAGTCAAAGCTCTCAGAAGGTCAAATTAGTGATTAATGAAGTAATGAATGCGTACCTTTAATTACTGGGGTCCACATGTATTTATAGAGCATTAACCATTTTTGGTTATGTCATGGGTCGGGCCCTAGCTTGGGCTTTAGTTTGAGCTGTAAGTGGGCCTGGGCCCTAACCCAGGCCCTTAGGAGGACCTACTGAACACTAGGGGGGCTTGGATTTTATTAAATATATTTGGAGTAGCCGGCCTAGGCCGACTACTTTTGTTGGCGGTTTACATTGGTCATGTGTCGTCTTTTGCAGGTTGTCCCTCTAGACATTCAGGTTATCAGTTTAGGCTGGTAAGGCTCAGGCCAACTCAGCCTAGGTTGATTACTTGACTGCTTTGGAATATATGTATCGTTTTATTACTATTTGGTCGAGTTGGCTAGGTGTGGTACACTAGTCCCCCAGCCTTGGCCGATATAGGTGTCGGTCAAGGGTGATATATGTTGGTATGTTAACGGGATCGGCTGGGTGTGGTACATCAGTCCCTCAGCCTTTAAGTGTGATGAACAATGTTAAGGCTAATGGTGATGAAAGGTTGATGGTAGGTGAAGAAGTGTTAGGGGTCAAATTAGGGGGTTTTGGCACCATCGTTTTTAAAAGTTATGTCTCTTGTAATGATTGTGTCGATTGGTATGGGTTGTTGTTTTGGTGGGAAGGGGTTTTTGCCATTTGGAATTCTGGCCTATAAATATGGATTTCAAAACAAGTAAGGGTTTACTGGTTCATTTGCGAGAATTTCCTATTCAGAGATCTTGTGTGCGTTTTCTTGTCCGACTAGTTCCCAATTCCAGCCGACATCTTTCCAGAAACACGAGTAAAGGTATGTCTAGTAGTGATAGCATGTCGTTATCTACGTTTAGTAATGAGAGTGTAGAGTCGGGGAGGAGTATAGGTAGACAAGTTGACGAGGAGTGTACCAGTTCTAGTGGTAATGTAAGTGGAATCCCTATGGAAACGGTGAGGGAGGTCCGAGAAGATCCCCTAGAGGAGCTGGCCGAGAGTAATTGGCCGGCCAAGGGCGGTTACAGGTGGGTAGTTGCTGATGTCCGTAATCAATCATCCTTATTCTGGTGGTCTCGCCTTCTGAACTCTTGGCTGAATTGTACGCCTGTCATCGCAAAGAGTGTAAGCAGAAGTATCATTTCCTTGGAGAGGGTTAGCGCCATTGACCGTGTGTGTCACGGGCAGGAGGGGGCAACAGAAAAGTTCTTCTACATGTACATGTGTCACTTTTCTCAGCTGCATGTGCGGCTGCCGTTAGATGATTTCACTATGGGTGTGTTGCGCGTGCTGGACGTAGCACCTACGCCATTGCACCCAAACAGTTGGGCTTACATGCAAGCCTTTCGCATTTTGTGTCAATCTTTATATTTGGAGCCTTCGCCTTATGCCTTCCTATATTTCTATGATACTAGACCCCGCCATCCGACAACTTGGCTGTCTCTGATAAGTCGTCCCAGCATTAGTAGATTGGACGCATTTTCCCAGTCCTTCAAGCATTTTAAGTACGGGTACTTCAAAGTCGTGGTGAAGGAAGAGGGAAAGCCCTATTTCTTGAACACAGATGGGAGTACAAAGTTCCCATTTAACTGGACGGGCACTCCTTCTCGGTACAAGGATATGGGGATCGATGAGTTGTCGGCAAGGGATAAGGAGGTGGTGAAGACATTGATGAAGTTTGTTGATAAGTTGCCCACTAAGGGCCTAGTTAGAGTTTATAATTCGGTGCATCCGATTATAGATATTGAAGGTATCTGTTTGTTACTTAAAATGTGTTATTGATTCTAAGTTGTTTTAAACGGGGTTTAATATGTTATTGTAGGGCACATGGCGCAATCGGGGAAGAAGAATTTGGCGCTATTCCAGTCGTTGAG
>Ga0214545_1005845_pt1 | contig 21906 bp, 14 predicted proteins | sample CNSS4metaG_FD_160064 | JGI IMG/M metagenome (GOLD analysis project Ga0214545, IMG submission 160064) | Root nodule microbial communities from cowpea collected in UCLA plant growth center, Los Angeles, California, USA - CNSS4 | ecosystem: Host-associated > Plants > Roots > Nodule | place: USA...
TTAGTACGTTCATGGAAAACGGGATTCTTTGCAATGTGGAGTGCGGCTTGATTGTCACAATAGAGGCGAACCGGAGGGGTATGCATCACTGAGAGAGAAGAGAGAATATCTTTGACCCATATTAATTTGCGGGTTGTTTTAGCCATTGATCAATACTCGACTTCAGCTGAAGATGCAGATACTGCATGTTGTTTCTGTGTTTTCCAAGAAATTGGAGCATTACCAAGCTTAATAAACCACCCAGTAAGTGATCGACGAGTAAGAGGGCAACTAGCCCAATCTGCATCACACCATCCATATAGTTGCAAATCGTTGTTGCTAGGAAGAAGAATACCTTGCCCAGGATGACCTTTGAGATAACGTACAATGCGCAATGCAGCGTGCCAATGCTCAAAGCGAGGTTGTTGCATGAATTGTGACAAAATATGAACGCTATAAGTGAGATCTGGCCGAGTAAAGCATAAATAAATGAGTCGTTCAACAAGGCGACGATAAGAGCTAGGATCAAGTAGAGGAGGACCGGTGGCAAGTCCGAGTCGATGATTCTCCTCACATGGTGTGGATGCTGGTTTTGCACTAAGTAAGCCTATTTTAGTAATGATGTCCAAAGCATATTTGCGCTGACACAAGAAAATCCCAAATGGGGAACGTGCAACTTCAACCCCTAAAAAATATTGTAAGCGTCCCAAATCTTTCATGTGAAAACACTTGTGGAGATATTTCTTAAAGGAATGAATATCATCATTATTATTTTCGGTAATCACAAGATCATCAACATATACCAAAACAGCTAACTGCACACCATTTTGGTGAAAGCAGAACAAAGAGTGGTCTTTTTGGGATTGTTGGAAACCATACCGAACCAGAGCAGAGGACAATTTGCCAAACCAACAGCGTGGAGCCTGCCGCAAGCCATATAGGGATTTTCGAAGTTTACACACCAACCCGTGTTGAGACACCCGAAAACCTGAAGGAAGTTTCATGTAAACCTCGTCTGTGAGATCACCATGAAGAAAAGCATTGTGAACGTCCATTTGGTGAAGCTCCTAGTTTCTCGCCGCTGCCACAGCCAAAGTAGTTCGGATGGTGACCATTTTTGCTATTGGAGCATAAGTCTCATTGTAATCCAAGCCTTCAACTTGGTGATTCCCAAGAACGACAAGTCTGGCTTTAAATCGTTCCACAGACCCGTCAGAGTGGTACTTAATCTTATATACCCACTTACAACCCAATGCTTTCTTTCCTGGCGGTAGTTTTGTGAGATCCCAAGTTTCATTAGTTTCAAGAGCATGAATTTCACGAGACATAGCTTCACGCCAACGCTTGTCCTTCATAGCTTGAGAAAAAAATAAAGGCTCTTGTTCGGTGTGCAAGGCTGCAAGAAAAATACAGTGTCGAGTAGAAAAAGAATCATAATTCACAAATTTATGTAATAGGTAGGACAAACCTGAGGACGATGGTGAAGAAGAAGAACGGTTAGAAAGACTCTTGAGTATCGTGTTGTGGGTGACAAAATCTCGAAGTCGAACAGATGGTGTCTTGAGTCGGTGACCGCGACCAATCGGGACCAACGTGGAGGATATTATGTTGGAGGGCACAGCAGTTTCTAGGGAACAGGTGGTCATAGGGGCTTCAGTGAGGGGAGACGGAACTGGGGCTGAAATTGCAATTGTGTCATCAGTAAGCACAGGAGGAACTTCCTCATTGAGGTCAAAACCAGGGTTGACAGTTTCCTCTGAAAGGTTCGCAGCCCCTGGGGTTGACAGCCGCTAATACACATTCCCCCCAGAATTTGATAGGAAGATTACCTTGAAACCGTAGTGAGCGAGCAACATTAAGAATATGTCGATGTTTGCGTTCCACTCTACCATTTTGCTGTGGTGTTCCAGTACAAGACGTTTGATGAATAATGCCATGTTGTAGAAAATGGTCTTTTAAGCACATAAATTCAGTTCCATTGTCAGATCGAACAATTTTAATGCACTTGTCATACTGGCGCTCAACAAATGTGATAAAACTTTTTACCATGCCTGCGACTTCTTTCTTTTCTTTTAATAAATATATCCAAACGCCCCGAGAATAATCATCCACAATGGTTAAAAAATAATATGCACGATGGAGTTTTATATGGTCCCCATAAGCTACAATGGATTAATTCAAAAATAGCTGTAACATGATGATCACTAGAAGGAAACGGATTTCGCGTTTGTTTCAATTTTTCACAAACTTCACAAACTTTATTAAACTCCTCACTCTTACACGCATCTGATATGATGGGAAGCATCCTTACAATTTTATGTGATGGATGTCCCATTCTTATGTGCCAAAGTTCTAGTTGACTCTTTATTCCCACATGATGTGCCGTAGACTTGTGCACCCCACGATACCAATACAGTCCATCTTTCCGTTCACCCACTCCAATCAGCGTCCTCGAAATGCGGTCCTGCATCATACATAATTTGTCAGTGAATTGTATCACACAATTGCCTTCATCAATTATTTGAGGGACAGATATCAAATTGCATTTAAGTTTTGGCACATATAAAACATTTGTTAATATCAGTCCTCCCTCAAGGATCACATTTCCCTTTTTGCAAGCCAACACTTCTTCACCGTTTGGTAATCCCACTGGGCATCCTTGAATTTCTTTCATATCACACAAAGTTTTTAGTGAACCTGTCATGTGGTTAGATGCACCACTATCAATAATCCACAAATCCCATAATTTCTTACCGGTCATTTTCTCTATGTCATGTGACTTTCTGGAATTGATCATATTTGTCAATACTTGCCATTGTTCATCAGTGAAGCCAACCATGCCAAGCGACTTGTCTTCCACCTTACTTACGTCAGCTTGAACCACATTTGTTCGTATAATAGCTCCTTTTCCACGATTTCCTTGACGTCCTTGGCCCCTTCCATTGTTGCTTCCTCCATTCTTCGGACGATCCCCCCACCAATCAGGATATCCTATTATTTGAAAACATCCCTTAATATCGTGCCCACTCTTACCACAGTGAACACATATTGTAGATTTTTCCCCATAATCACTGCGACCTCGTCCTCTGGTTCCAGCTTGTGCTAAAAAACCAACGACCATTCCTTTTTCTTCCTTTGATCGAGTGATATTTTTCATTCGTTCTTCTTGTATTGCCATTGAATATACGCGATTCAAGGGAAGCAAGGGGTCTGTTGCCAGGATGTTTGACCGCATTGTGCCATAAGCTCCTTCATCGAGACCCATCAAGAACTGATGAACCTTTTCTTCTTCCCTCTGCTTCTCGAGTTTGTACTTGATTCCACACGTGCATCCGCTGCATGTACACCCAGGTATTTGCTCATAATTTCCCAACTCATCCCAAAGAGTTTTGAGCTTCCCATAATAATTCACCATGGTCATACCATCTTGTTTGTAGTTCGCCAATTCCGCCTTTAGTTGCTGTATTCTTGGCCCGTTCGCAACTGAAAACCGTTCTTCGATTTCTTTCCATAGTGTCTGCGCATCTTCAACATACGCTACCGTGGATCGTAGACTGCACTGTCCACCAATCCTCGAATTCGGGTTCATCATCTCCAGGTTTCTCGTGAGTGCCATCCACGAAACCCCATTTTCGTCGTGCCCGAAGTGATACTCTCACAGCTCGAGCCCATTCGTCATAGTTTTCTCCTCTTAATTGCAATTGCGTGATTATGCTTCCAGGATTATCACTTGCATGAAGATCATATGGTGAATGAATCTTCTTCATTCCTCATCTTTCAGAGGACTCTCTGTTTTCTGCTGCCATTTATGTGTTTGTCGGGTATCAGAGCCAGTTTTGCTCTGATACCATGTTGAAATATTTCTTTATTCTGTGTCATTTCAGGAGCCCAATACATGTATATATATAGCAATTATATATATTTAATTCCTAGGATTCTATGCCTTACATTACGGTGAGGTAATTGCATCTCTTGATTGTTAGGCACTTGATTGCACTTAATTTCCAATCAGATCAAGGGATTCTCAATCATATCTCAATTATATTAATACCGTTTTAGATTGTTTATCTTAAAGGAGGAAATAGAATCTAAACAAAAAAATTTATGGCAGATTAAAAGTAGGTCAAATTTAAAAATTATTCAAAAACATTGAGATTTAGGGTTTAGGGTGTGTTTATTTTTTCGTTCGGTAACCCAAATTCATGTTCATTCTGCATTGAGAGTGGTGTTAAACGTTTAACATTTTTTAATTTCATTTGATCTAAAATGTTGATTAATTTCAAAGGAGTTTCAAGATACTTTCTCGTTCAACCAGATTTTTCATTTCATTAAAGGAAACTTATTTTTTTTAATTGAAATCAAACACACTCTTATGTTTAAGGTGATATCATTTTATCATTTTAAAATGAGGAAAACAATGTCTAACAAATTAAACTCACTTAAATTTTTAATCAAACATAATTTATTTATTATGGTGGTCATTAAATTCTAATTTGAAACCTATGAATTGTTTACTTTATATTCTTTTATTTGATTCTATTTTATTCAATATTTTTAACATATTATTCTTTGGTTAAGGTTTTGAACATATTAATTTATATTTATGGGTAGTTAGCTTCTCTTCCTTAGAGTAAAGGTATCTTTTAAGTTGCAATAGTAAGTCCTTTAATTATTTATATATAAATTTGTCTTGCCAATTTATAAGTAGATCATGAGTTCATCACTTTTTTCATTGATAACTTTTCTCATCGATGAGTTGTAAAGTGTAAAAGTGCACTAAGAAATTATTTATTTACATAACGGATTAAAAACATTGATGTATTTTGTGAGACAAATTAATTTATATATTTGTTAATGAACTTCATGTACACTAAATATATGTCAAGACAATTACGTACAGTGAATGATTGCATACCAAATGGCAACAAAATTCCCTGATAACACCAAATACTATAAAGGGATAAAATAAAATTGTCAAATATGAGCACACCAAAAGAAAAACCTCAAATCTGAACTTCTTTGTTTTGAATGATTCCTAATTTGGCTATATGATAATATGCCAAAGTTCCAATAAAGCAATTTATTTTCATCACATTTTCTAAAATATGAAACCTAGAAATTGATGCCTAAAATGGCAGCGAAGCTTTGTCCCATTATCTAGGATCATTTATATAAATCAATCAACGTCTATGAGTTCTATTAAAAACTTATTTTTCAGTACAATCTTTTAAAAGAATAATTTTCTTATTGCTTTTAATACATTTGTCTTTAGTATTTTTATGTCTTATTAGGAATTGAAATGAAATTAGATACACTTTGTTATTTTGAATTTGGAATAATTATATTAAATCATTCAAAGAAGTTGTTCTTGTATGGAACTAAATTATTTCAAGAGTCTTTTATCCTCTGCCCTGTTTTTCGAGATTCATCTATGTGTTCATGTGAAGTTTCCTGAGGATGGGGTACCTGCAGACACTTCGACGTTCAAGTCAGTGACATTTCGATATCGTGTGTATACTAAAACTGAACTTGAACCTTATTTTATATTACTTGACTTGCTTCATTACCTTAAGGACCATTTTCATTCTTTCATAAAAACTAGTAAACCTCATGAATACCTTACTGTAATTGTCCAAGATTTGAATGCACTATTATATTTCCATACCTGAGATTTGGCGTTCCTGCCTGTATATCCCCGCACTGGGTTAAGATGCGCCTGCCCTTTACTGGGCCAAGATGTACTCGATCTTCATGGTCCGAGATGTACTTGACCTTCCTGGGTCGAGATGTTCCCGACCCTTCATTACACTGGCCACCCCTTCCACCATCAACTTAGGTCCTCTATATGCCAAAACGGGCTAACTATATCTTGGGTCGATTGTACCCTGTTTCCCCTACGCTATCTACATCATTTCCTCATGTACCACTAGATCCAGTATACCTCAGCTTCCCTATATAGAAGTAAAATAAAAGATTAATACTCACATGAAATTATAAATCTCACTGGTCAACTAGAGAAGAAAATATAAGATGAAGTACAAAATACACTAATGACAACTATAAATGATAAATCATGATTATTTTTGCAATAAGAGAAAGAGAGGAGAGTTTGAAGTTCAAAAATTTGTATAGAGGATAGAAAAAAAAAGAAGTGAGTTTAGGATTTCTAAAGTTTGGATATGTAAGTTAAAATAATAAATAAGCTATTATGACACTTTTATATTAAAATTACATATCATACACTTATTATATCGGTTCTAATTTTAACTAGCATAATCAATTTGATGTTTATTATATAAATGTTGTTGCAACCTACGTCGCGATGAAACTGCGAACCAAAAAGAAATTGTTTAAAAATAGAGATTTGGAGTCGTCACAATAGTTTATTGTGAAAAATTATAAAAAATCATAAAATAAAACATAGTTCGTGAAAACCAGATTTTGGATTCGGAAGTCGGTTATAGGGAAGATATTAGCACCCTACGATGTTTGCCTAAAGACGGTACCTTTAATTAAATTTGCTAAAAAAAGGATATATTTATTTTAAAATATGTATTTTTTTCAATAATAAGAAATTATTGAACAAATATATTTTTTGAGTTAAAAGGTAAAAAATGAGAGAGTTACATAGTTCTTTTTAAAAAAGATATTGAAAAGTTGATTTGATTAAGTTTTAAAAGTTTTCTTCTACATTTTTTACATTGTTGAAAAGAAGTGTCATATGACACAAGCGGATAGACACAAAAAAGTCTATTTTTACATTTAATATTTTGAAAATTAGTTAGACACAAAGTCATTTATCACAATTTTAATATTTTGAAAAAATGAGAACCATACAACGCGAGTGATTGGATAAACACTCAAAAGAAAAACATAGAAAATCATTTTTAAATTTTATTATTTTTTATTTCTTTCATTTTTAAAATTATTTTTCATTTTTATTAATTTAGAAAAGAGGCAAATATATATATATATATATATATATATATATAAATTAATGGAGTATAAATGAAATAAAACATAAAATAAGTATTAAAAGAAAATAAAAATCCACAAAATGAAAATGTGTGACATATAAAATTTAATTTGAAGAAAAGAGTAAAATTGGAAATAAAAAGCATGGAAATGCATAAGTAAATATGTTGGTGCAATGAGAGAAACTAAACACATAAAAATGGAGTACATATAAGAGAAACGCACGGTGCAGAGAAAGTAAAAATTCGTAAACGATATTAAAAAAGTGGGGGTATGCTTATTGAAAACATAGGTACAGAAAGTAAAACAAAATTAAATGCTCAAAAATTATTACATTAGGGAGTTGGGGAGTGCAACAAAATAAGTAACCAATAGTGAAACAGATGTATGAGAATTAATTATGGAGGTGCAAATAATGATATTGGGCAATAGCAAAACCCTACTCCATCGACCTTCATTTCCTTCAAGAGATCAGAAGGCAAAAAACCATGGATTTTTCATGTTTTCCAATTATGTATTAGTGTACCCTCTAAATTTCAATCATACCAAAGTCCACATAAAATATTTTGGTTCAACACTTGTCTTTACAAGAAAAACTTTTAAGACTATATTGAATTAACACAAGTTAGTAATTATATTGGATAACAACGAACATATTAACACATAAAAATAGATCATCGCCAAATACACGCAGAAAATGTGAGTTCATGTAACAATATAAACGTATAATTTAACACATAGAAGTTCATCCCAAATTACTTTATTCCAGCCAATGCTTAACCAAGAAACCTTACTACCCTAAAGTTTACAACCGACAATTTCTTGACCATGGACCCATGATATATATGCTTCCACGAACATGTCTGCTCGTGGTCCTGCCACTACGAACCTCCTCGCTCGTAGTCTAACTCTATGAACCTCCCTGCCTGTAGTCCAACAACTACAAACCTCCCCGCTCACAACAGCCTTCAAGTGTGAGCACAGAACATACGAACCTCCCCAATCGTATCCTCACACGAGAGCATCATAGTATGAACCTCCCCGCTCATATTATCACGTGTTCACCACCAGCCATGAACCTACCCGCTCATGACACAATCAAGCATCTCTTAGTCCAAGTCCACATCTCAACACATTAAAATGAAATTAAGAAAAACACACTACCATATACAAGATACACACTCAAGCTAGTCTTAGGGATTTCAATGCTTCCACGAACCTTCCCACTCATGGTCCAACTCTACGAACCTCCCCGCTCGCAGCAACTCTCAAGTGTGATCACGGAACATACGACCCTCCCCACTCATATCCTCACACGAGAGTATCATTAATATGAACCTCCTCGCTCATATTAATCACGCATTCCAACACCAACCACGAACCTACCCATTCGTGATACGGTCAAGCATATCCCAGACCAGACCTAACACAACAAGTCATGCAGAACACGTCATAAACGTACCTGGCTACTTGCACTATCGCCTGGCGCAACTTAAATTTACAACATCACAACTCATATGCATCATTCAAGTATAAGCAAACATCTATCCCTTTATAAATTCATATAAAACCATCAAAACAGAGTGTTATACCCAACACAATCAAGGATAAGCAAACAATATATAAACCAGAAATAACATATAACCATTCCTCCAAAATATCGCACGGACAATAAAATACTAATAATGATTATAATAAAAATAACAAAAACAACAACAATAATAATAATAATATTATTATTATTATAAATCGAAACAATAAAAATAAAAATAATAATGAAAATGCAAATAATAATAAAATAAAAAGAAACAATAATAATAAAACAATAATACTAATAAGATAAAATAATAATAATGATAAAGCAATAATAATGATAATAAAATCATAAATAAAATAAAACAATGATAAAAATAAAAATAATAATAATATAATAATAATAATAATAATAATCATCGTAATAACAATAAAAATAATAAAAATAATAATAGTAATAATAATAATATAAATCACAATAATAATAATTATTATAATACTAATAATAATAGTAAAATAAAATAATAAATAATAAATAATAAGAATAATAATAATAATAATAACAATAATAAATTGTAATAATAATAGTAATAATAATAATATTATTATTAAAATAAAATAAAATAAATAATAATAATAAGAATAATTTATAAGGATAATAATAATAATAATAATAGTAATAGTAAAATAAATTAATAATAATAATAATAATAATGATAAGATAATAATAACAATAATAATAGTAAAGTAAAATAATAATAATAATAATAATAATAATAATAATAATAATAATAATAATAATAATAATGGTAATAGTAATAATATTAATAATCGTAATAATCATAATAAATGTGTCGCATTTAGAAGAAAAACTATAAACATCATGTAAAGTCAAAAAGTAGAATCATAATAATCACCGTAGTGATGAGGTCACAAAGAGAACTATACAATGGAAACCACAAGCACATGCATACTTTCTCTAAAATCACATACAACAAATATCACGAGGTTAAACGATAAAAGAATTTGGTTAAGGAGAAGACTTTCATGCATCAATATATAACGCAACTGCAGATAATATCATTTAAACAAGGAATGACAGCTCCCCTAACCTGATTTCCCTTGCTCAAGCTTGCAAAATTTCCTAGAGTTACTTTTGTTCCGCAAAGGCGTCCACTCAAGAGCACGCACCAGCATTTCTTAGCCACGTTTACGCACTCAGAATACACTCTCCACATCTCCTCACCCTTTCGTAGTCTCTAAAATCTACTCTTCTATCTAAAAAATGATCTTAACTACCATAATTAGGATTAATGGCATACAAAAACGAAAATTAAATAAAAGGACTTTAATGTTCATTCAAAGACCATTACATTATGGTTTCTTAACCTTCCACTTCTCTCTATCAGAGCTAGGGTTTTCAGACCATTCTCCCTCATGCCCCCAAAGATTCGGGCAAAAAAGAACCTATTTCACGTCCCCAAGATTCAAAACCACAACCACACAATTTTGAAGCAAGTGCACCAACCAATTCAATCAACTCGTGTTTCGTGATAATTCCTATACATATAAGATTATAATATCATTCATCACGTTCCAATATTTTATTAAAAATAATAAACAATCAAATTAACATACAATTAACATACACATGACTCAAATTCAAATCCTCTCAACGCAATCAAGTACTCTTAACCACTTGAGCTAATACTATTCTTGTCTTCTCTCTCCACATTAATTAACTTAATGATTTCTGTCGTCGCATTTATTAAATAAATAATTATTTATTTATTTAATTTTCTTGGGTCTTACAAAGTTTTCCATGTCAAACCGTGATAACGCTTCTTGAGCATAATTCCTTTGACATATAAAAATTCCACCCAAGTTTTGCATAACTTCAATATCAAGGAAATATTGCATTTTCCCTAAATCTGACATATTAAATTCTGACATCATAGATCTTCTAAATTCATCACACAAACTCACATCATTTCTAGTGTATATCAAATCATTTACTTAAAGACTAATAATTAAAAGTCTACCTCTGTCCTTTGATTTTGTTAACAATGTATGTTCACAAAGACATCTATCAAAACCAGTTTTGAACAAAATAAGCATCTATCTTGTTAAACCATGCTCTCGGTGCTTGTATAAGGCCATAAAGTACCTTTTTAATTTGTACATTTTATCATCTTTTGCTTTTCTCACAAAACCATTGGGTTGCTACACATAAATCTCCAATTAAAGTTCACTATGAAGGACGACACTATTTGTGACGTCCCGACTACTATATTAAATAATTATTATTTGATAAAAGGATGAATTTAATTTTTTTTTGTACAATAAGATTTTCCTTGAGAGGACACTAACAATAATATAACTTCATATCCATATATATATATATATATATATATATATATATATATATATATATATATATATATATCAATAGTTTACATCTTTATAACTATTCATGAAATATTACAAAAATATGTATTTGTATAATATTAAGAGTTTTACATCAGAATAGAAGATTATCTATATTTTTAATATCTCCTCAAGATATTAATATAAATTATTCACGAGTCAATCTTCAGAAGATCTACCAATAATATCATGAACAACTCTCATTGAGTAGGTTCTTCTTCTACTCATGCAACAGGTACATATGAAAGAAAAATATGGAAGGATTGAGGTCCTTATAAGCCTTAAATATCAATCTTAATAAACTCAACAAACAACATAAACACCAGGGGGCTAGAATTAGACCTACAATCACAAAACTTGATCTTGTTTTACCAGAAATATGGATCCATATTCCACTTCTGATGATCCATTATGAACATCTAAAGTTACTTTGGGAAGTGATTAGGTAGTCGAGTATTTCTCATGAAACATTGTTACAATCATAATTATTTCTTTCTCGAGAATATTAGCCATTTATAGGCACATAAAAGAGATATATACTCACTACCTAACCTTGGCGATGCCGAGCAAGTATTAGATAGTCCCAAGTTTGGCCTATGAATATTCTAGTTCAGGGCACTATTCTGAACTATCCAGATACTCACCTACTTGGTAAAATTTCCTTAGACCCCGCCATGGTCCCTGCCTTTCATCTCGCAGTGTACTAAATTATGACTTCGCAAATACAAACACTCTGACACTAGTTTTATCTCAACTTATTGAAACAAGACTTAACTCTTACTTAAAAGACATACTCTAGGATATTTTCAAAAGTCATAAAATGTGATGACTATCAAATCATGTCATTGTATAAACTATACACAAAGAATATAAAATAACAATAAAATGTACATGTAATTTTTTTCTATCCAAGATCACTAAATAAAATAATATTTACTTTTACTTTATTTTTATTATTATTTTTAATTATAAAATAATGATAAAATAAGAATCAAAGCAAGAACTTTAAATAAATAACTAGGTAAGAATTAGAATGTTATAAACAAATATAATAACAAAAATATAAATTAAACAAGACTAGTGCATAACTAGAGATATATTAAATGAAATAAATAAATAAGATCAGTGTGTAACTAGAGATAAATTAAATGAAATAAATAAACAGGACCAGTACATAACTGGAGATTAAATAAAATAAATAAACATGATCAATACATAACTAGATGTAAATTAAATAAAATAAATAAACAACATCAATGCATAACTGGAAATAGATTAAATAAAATAAATAAACAACATCAGTGCATAACTGGAGATAAATAAAATAAAATAAATAAACATGATCAGTGCATAATTGGAGAAAAATTAAATCAAATAAATAAACAAGACTAGTGCGTAACTGGAGATAAATTAAATAAAATAAATAAACAGAACCATTGCATAACTAGAGATAAATTAAATCAATTAAATAAATAGGACTTGTAGATAACTGGAGATTAAATAAAATAAATAAACAGGATCAGTGCATAACTGAAGATCGACTAAATAATATAAATATAAGAGGATAATAAATGAAAATAAGTTAAATGGAAGTAAATAGAATAATATATGATTCAAAATAAATAAAACATTAATATAGCACCCATGAGTTTATCAAGATTAATATAAAAATAGCTTAACCTCACCCCCTCTTACCTTATCAGTTGGAGGGACACACTAGTAATACTTCTAGAAGACCAAAATCTCTTTCAAATCTTTTACTCCAACTTTTTCTCTCTATTTCTCTCGCTTCCCTTATTTCTTTCTCACATAACTAACCTTTCCCTTCATTCTTTCTACATTTTTCTCTTTCATTCCATCATTTTTCTCTTTCATTCCATCCTTTTATAAGCAAACCATGTGCACCTTTAATTAATGAAAAGATTCTCTAAAGAGATAAGCTTCATGCCTTCTCTTTTTTTTTTCTTACTGTAATCACCCTTCCCTTATTTGTTTTGTTTTGTTTTTTCCTATCACATTCACACATACTTAGGTTCAAAGTGATAATTGCATGCATTAAATGCAATCTTATCACTTCTTATTCTTATGTTCCCATATTCTTATCTTCTTCTTTTTACTTATTTATTTATTTTATTTATCTTTTTTATCTCTTAGATTTAAGATTAAAGGATTCCTTTATTTTTGTATTTTTATAACCTACATATCTATATATTAGTAACTTATCTTTTTGATAATATATATATATATATATATATATATATGTGTTATTGTTTTCACTTATTATTATTTTTATTCTACTTATTTTTAATGTTTTTTAAAAACTACTTAATTTCTTTCTTAATGTTCAAACTATATCTAGATAAAATATGAAACATTAAAAATAGAAGATTTTCTAAATCTTATTTTTAAAGATGAGGATAAAATAAATAATATAGTTATTTAAAAGTAGGGATGTTACACTATTCACATCTAGCTTGAAAAAATTCCAGCTACATTGTGCTGATATAGCCAATATCATACGAATGGTGTTGAGCTTGGCCACAGGAGCAAAGATTTTTGTGTAATCTAGTCCATGTTGTTGAATATACCCTTTTTTCTACTAGCATGGCTTTGAACCTATCTACTTCTCCAGTCTCTTTACATTTGGTTTTAAAGATGCATTTAACTCTAATAAGCTTTATTCCTCTTGGCAGATCATTCAGCTCCCAAGTTGTGTTCTTCTCTATTGATTCCATCTCTTTAGTCATTGCATTTCTCTAGTTCTCACTCTTAATAACTTCCTCAAATGAGATTAGATCATCCTCGGTGACCATCACTACATTTAAGCCATCATCATTATCTGATAGACCTTCCCTTTTTTCGTAATCTATCATCCAAATTGGTTCTCTCATGTTCCTTCTTACCGTCTCTGCAACTAAAGTCTCATAATTAACACTATGAGGAGTGTTAGGATAAAAATCAATACGTGTAGATATGTTCTCGGCATTCTGATTTTTGTTCTCAATTTCTTAAGCACTAGTACTCTCCACAACATCCTCCTCAAAATGTTCTTCAAAGTCTCACTTACATACTCTTCATTATCTTCCCACTCTAAGATCTCTGGTTGATGTTCTTCCATATTTTGCTTCAAATTCCAACCTTTTCGTTCCTCAAAAACCACATGTTTGCTGATTAAAACCCTTTTATTGACAGAGTCAAACAACTAATATGCTTTTGATTCATCACTTACTCCTATGAGAACACATTTCTTGCTTTTGTCATTCAGTTTTACTCGATGTTGATATGAGATATGGACATGAGCCAAACATCCAAATAATCTAAAGTAATCAACATTTGGCTTTTCTCCACTCCATGCTTCTTCAAGAGTTGTCCTATACAATTGTTGTAGGACTCGTGTTGATAACGTTAGGCACGGGATTCGGTCTCCACATATGTATCTCGTATGCTTCCTTCCCAATGCGGGGAAGTGCTCGTATATCCAAACCTGTATCAAATAAAATTTCATTTAAATATTTTGATATAAAAGAAAAAACAAGTAAAATATTGAACAAAATGTAATATAAAAGGGTACCTTTAGAAGAGGTAGATATCCAACTAATTGCTTTGTATTTGCAAAGCTGGCATCTCCTAGCTGCTCATATAAGTACACAAGAGCAGCAACTCCTCAAGCATATCTACGACATGTAGGGATATCTCTAAATAGCTCGAGGTAATGGGTACGAACATAGGTGGCACTTTTATTAGCAAATATCGTGCACCCTACAAGGTGCAAAAAATATGCATGTGCAACAAACTCCCATAGCTCGTTATCACAACAGCTATCATACAACTCTCTCAACCAGCTAAGTTTGACCTGTCCACCCTGACTTTGATTCAACTCATCGTAAGTAATGGCCCGATCAACACCAAGAAGACTCGTCAAAATCTCAAATGAATCTTCATATTCAAGATTTTCAATGGAGCAAAACTTTCTAGTGATGGGAAGATGAAGGAGCGACCAGACATCATCTAAAGAGATGGTCATCTCACCAATTGGTAAATGAAAAGTATTATTCTCGAGATGCCATCTCTCCACGAAACCCAATATTAACCCAATATCGGGATATTCATATAAAATATCGCATAAAGGCGATAATCCAGAAGCTACCACAAAACAGAGAATAGAAAGGTGGGGAGGTCCTAAATTTTTCACTTTTTAATATGGGAGACTACTTTCACAACTCGATCCTAACAAAAAAGAAACATAAAACAATAAAAATACATAACAACAATAAAATAAAACATTTATAAAAAGGCTTAAATATACATTTGGTCCCTATTTTTATTATTTTTATTCAATTTGGTCTTTATTTTCGTTTTGTGTTCAATGAGGTCCTCATTTTCGTCAAATTGTGGTCAATTTGGTCATTTTCCCTAACATTTACGTTTTTGAACCGTACAGCCACGTGTCAACTCCTGTTTTTTATTTAATTTTTTTTTATTTAATTTTTTTTAATTTTTTAGTTTCGAAACAATTATCCACGTGTCAAGTCACAATTATGCCACGTGTAAATGCTAGTGTCACGTGTTAGTTTGTGGTTGTATTATTATTTTTTTTGTTCAATTTAGTCCCTATATTCGTTATTTTTGTTCAATTCAGTTCTTATATTCGTTATTTTTGTTTAATTTAGTACCAAACTTTGTTAAAATAAAACCATTTAATTTTTAAAATTAACATTATTATTAGTTTTTTTTAAATTCAATTATAAATTATAATATTTAATTATAAATTGAATATAATTGTTAGATTCAATTGTTAAATAGAATACAATTATTTAAATATTATGAAAATATAATTATTAAAATTTTTAAAAAATATATTAACATTTGTTAAATTCACATTTAAATTTAAAATATTTAATATTTTTATTGCATTTTAGATATTAAAATCTAAAATATTATATATTTAAATGTTAATTTTACAAATATTAGTTTACTTTTCTAAAATATTTTGAATATTTAAAATATTTTTATATATCAATTTTAAAATTATTTTAGAATAAAAATATTAAAAACAAAACTAATAATTATATTCTTATAATATTTTAAATAATTATATTCTATTTAGAAATTAAATATAAGAATTTTATTCAATTTATAATTAAATTAAATAATTTATAATTGAATTTAAAAAATAATAAATTCAAATGTCAATTTTAGAAAAAATATTAATATAATTTGTGAAAAAGATATTAATTTTAGTGTCAATTTGGAAGGGACATAATTGATTTATTTTAAGAAAAATTGAGACTAAATTGAACAAAAATAACGAATATAGGAATTAAATTGAACAAAAATAATAATACTACCACAAACTGACACGTGGCACTAGCATTGACACGTAGCACAATTGTGACTTAAAACGTGAACAATTTTTTTGAAATTAAAAAAATTTAAAAAAAATTTAAAAAAAGAATTAAGAAAAAAATTTAAAAAACCAGGAGCTGACACGTGGCATGTACTGTTCAAAAACGTTAACTATTTAAACACCATTAGTGAAAAGAAACAAATTGATCACAATTTGACGAAAATGAGGACCTAATTGAACACAAAACGAAAATAGGGACCAAATTGAATAAAAACAACAAAAATAGGGACCAAATGTATATTTAAGCCTTATAAAAACTTCTTACTAACCTGATCATCCCATATGATCCGTGCAACATGATCCTAGTACCGAGTCAATAAAGATGTATCAGACAGACCACTTGAAAATCCTGCACCATCGTTATCAATCCCATGATCCTCGTCGTGAGGAACATCGGAAACCTCATGCTCAACAACATCATCCTGAACAACATGAGCCTTGTGCTGACCCCTTCTACGAGCTGAAGCGGTCGGTCTCCTCCGTGCAGCACCCTGTGCAGAACTCTCGGGTGCATCATGTGAATCGCGTCTAGATAAATTTCCTTGTGTCCTAACCATATCTATAATTCAAAGTTTCAAACATCACAATCAAACATAAATTATAAAACAAGTAGGGTATAGGCAGGCAGGAGATTTCTGGTTTGAACAAGACTATCGACAATGACAGGGACCTTCTCAACAACACTATTCAGAATTTCAAGGAATGATCCTTAGTGTCGCCAACTTATTCCTTGGCTTTGTTTGATTTTAGAGTCAAAGTTGGGTCAATTATGAGACATAAAATGTGCATCAATACAGTAGATAAGCATGCGCCAGGTGGTGGTCGGGGCCTTCAAACTTTCATATAATCAAAAATATTCCAACCATTTAACTCTGCATAATCTCAATATATACCTCATTTCTTTAATTTAAATATTGTTTTCTGTAACTCAAACTCACAATTATTGAAACTGAAAAAAGAAAAAAAAACATTGAAACTAAAAAAAAATAGGAAACGGATGTCGAGATCCGTTTCGCAATTTCCTGAAATGGATGTCGACATCCGTTTCACCAAAAAACAAAAACATTTTACGAAACGGATCTCAAAATCCGTTTCATAATTTAACGAAACGGATCTCGACATCCGTTTCATAGAAAAAAATCAAAACAGATCTCGACATCCGTTTCATAGTTTTACGAAACGGATCTCAACATCCATTTCAATAAAAAAACCAAAAAAAAAAATACGAAACGAATGTCGAAATCTGTTTCATAAATTCCTGAAACGGATATCGACATTCGTTTCACAAAAAAAGATTAAAAAAATAAAGGAAACGGATCTCGACATCCGCTGTAGAGTTCTTTGAAGCAGATGTCGACATCTGTTATGGCAAAGCTCAGTGAAAAATAAAAGGGGTATTCAGATTATAAGGGTTGCAGATTAAAGCAATTAAAACATTGATGGATGGCACACATGGCATACAACATACAACACCATTCAGATTGTATCATCAATCATGAAAAACCAAAGAAAATATGAATGAGAAAACCTTAACTAGGAATGATGTTTGGATGATATTTGAATGCAAAGTGAAGGCAAAAAAAGGGCCTGTTGCTGCTCCTCGTTGGTTGCTTGTTGCTACCTCAAATCTGCTCCAAGTGAAGGTAAACACAAATTGGCAAAAGTGAAGGCAAAAAGGGATGACTCGTCTTTTAAATGGGTCAAATTCACTCACGTGAGTTGGAGGTGCATGGCTGTAGAGAAAAGCATATGCCTTTTTTGGGGTGCAGGGTTTTTAATTTTTTACTTTTTCTTAATTACTTTTTTACTGTAGGGGGCAATGTGGGAAATAAAGAAAGTATTGGGGTACCGGAGAAGAGGTTGGGGTGCAGGGAGAAGCGCCCTCATACACACCAAATGTAAGTTGTAATTTACCAATCAAGCCTTGCATTCAAAGGGTCTAGCGTACACGATGGCCCAACAATACATCCATACAACGTTGTAATTGTTTCTGTCTCTTTTTCTTTATGCACCCCCATTACAATATAGTGATGAAGATGAACTTTTAAAATTCTAACAATTTTAGAAAATGAATTACAAAATATATTAAAATGTTTCTAAATAAAATTTTTAAAAAGCTCTCTAAAAAATATACTTCAGAATAAAGACTTCCAATATTAACCAAAATATATAATTAATAATTGTTTTTCAATTGATAATTCCAAAATGCTCTACAATAAAATAATCTCATTAAATAATAACATTTTTAGAAAAAATTGAAATGATTTAATTAATTTTTAAGTACCTTATAAAAATTTTGTTGTATTGAATGTTTAATTTTACCATCAATGATAGTTGTCACTTTAATCTTCTAGTCTTCAACTCCTTTATTAATTTTGGATATTTCCTCTAACTTGCTCTTGGAGAGAGAGGAAACAAATTGATTGATGAGTTAGAGGAGATTAAGGGAGGTGATATAATATTGAAGAGTCAATGAATTATTGATTTTCTTTAAAACTTTTATCTTTTAAATTAAATATAAGAAATGATGATTCATAACATGTGATTAAATGCAACATTAATATTAAATATTAAATGTTACTTATTGAGAATTAGAAAGTAATTAAGAGATCTTACTTATTTTTTCCAATAAAAAAATACACTTGTTATATGATGAGATATATGAATTGTGATAAAAAAAAAGTTTTCTATTTGTGAGAACTTTTAGAGTTATAAATTATAAAACCCAAATTTGATCTTATTAAAATAACGATTAACTTCGTTACTTATCACTCAAATTTTAATATTATTTTTTTAGTGTGACGTTACTATTTGTTCCTAAACTAAATATCAAAACTACTTCATTTTTTCACATGAAGAAGGTAGAGATGATTGATGAGTTGAAAGTGAAAAAAACATAAATAATGGTCACGTCATTACGGTGAATGACTTAAGTATTGAGTTTTGTTTTAAAAATGAATTAACAATTAATAAATACCCAATAATACATTATTTTAAAAGTAGATCTAAAATGGATTAATTAAAAAAATAAATATTAATACATTATTTTCATTTTAAGAAAATAAAAATAAAAATATTCTAAAAATATATTATTTTCTTTTTATTTTAAATATAAAATTTTTATTATTACTAAATATTGCTGAAATTTTATACGTATTTTTGAATGTTAAAAACTTCTATATTTATTTAGTCATGTTGCAATCATAAAGCATGATTTCTGATAGGAATTGAAAGTAAGTTGAAAGTTCTACCTTTGTTAAAGACGAGGAAGATATAAGGAAATATATCCATAAATATTATTCTCTTACCTTTGGTTTGATTAGACGACGGATTTCAACCATTTCAAGAAATTGAAATATATAATATTTAAATTATTTATAATTGAATTTTTTTTATTTCTTAGATAAAATAATTAAAATATTTTATATTTTAATTTTTTTGTTTTGATAAAGTAATTTAATTTCCATTTTTAGTCAATTAAACTCCACACTTGAATCCAAGTGTTTTGATAAAGCAATTTCATCATGGGTGGTAATACGGGTCGAACCGATCCGTTTAGGTCCAACCCGCATTTTGCTAGCCCGCTTATTTTTTTTTTAAATTCTTATAATAAAACTTTCAATATTCAAAAAATTGAGAAACTTTAGAAATTCACAAAATTATTAAAGCAAAGACTTTGGGAAGTTGGATGATAATTTGATAATTAAACATTTTTATCATATTCATATTCGTACTTTGACATACAAGATGTATTATTCAAATTTTAGTACATTAAAAAATACATAAAATTGTCTTTCCCAATCATATAAGAATTTAGAACGTTAATACAAGAGTCCAGAAAAAAAAAAGTAATTGATATACATAAGTGCAAGTTTTTTTTTTATGCGGGCTTGCGGGCTGTAGGCTTCAGCGAGCCAGGCCACTATGGGCCTACGGGTTTACTGTCCTGGCTCGCCCCATGTTATTTTTGCGGGCCTACGGGCCGACCTGATGGGCCAGACCTGTATTGCCACCCCTAAATTTCATTTCTATTTTAAGCCAAACATAACTCCACCCTTGAACCCGAGTTGAGTTAGCTTGATCTTTGATCAGGGAAAACTCGTCTTGACTTCATCCCAGGCTGACTTAAATCGATATTCAATCCGCACAGGCTTGGCTCGACCTTCGGTCTAGGCCAACTCGGCTTGACCTTCCGGGCGATGTCGAGATGATTTAGCCTGAGTTGAAGGTCAATGTGAGCTAGCTTTTCCGACTTGTGGAATTTTTCATTTTGTCCAATGAGGAATTTCACAACTTGTGGAATTTCAATTTTCTTCTTTTTTGAGTGAATTTCAAATTCTATTATTTTAGTTTTTTGAAATACCTTCTTATAATTATTCAATTTCAATTTTCTCATCCAACAAGTCATTTTACTTCAAAGAATTTCAAATTCTTCAAATAAATGAATTAACCTCTTAAATTTTCTCATCCAAACACAACATTAAGGTTTTTGGTTGAAAGCGGATGTCTTATTCTCTTATATGAGTTTGTTTATGACTTATTGTGTCAAATCTCATTAGTGGTGACGTGAACAAGTATTATGATGTGATGTAGTAAGGAATCTTAAAGTTTGAGGAATCTTTGTATCAAAAGGCTTCCTAATTAGAAAAATGTGTTTCGTTATAGAACGAAAATACAAAGGAAGGGTTACCACTAACATATTTGAGCTTAAAATAAATGAAAAGACTTACTTAAGAGGAAAATTGTTAAAATTTCAAAACTGAAATAGAAGTATCACATTAGTAAAAAAAATGAGTAGAACTAACGATATACAAGTAGAAAACTATAAATTTATTTCTTAAGATTTTAGATTGAATGTAATATCATGATATTTTATATGAACTTATTCATGACTAAGTAGTACCAAATATCTTTGGTACCCCTCTCTCTCTCAAAGAACCCAACAACACCACTCCTCAATATTTACAAATGTTATTAGCATAATAATGTTTGATTAGTATTTAGTAATTCATTTATTTTAAAATTGAAAGAGTAGAATTTAAATAAATTTATTTAGTTTTTGAGAAAAATATATTGAAATATATAAGAATAAGAAAGTCTGAATTAATGGCATACCACGTGTCAATCTGTGACTTTTCTGATTTTTTTAATTTTGTTTTTTGCAAAAAATTTTGTTGCCACATGTCAAGTCTTTATTGTGACATGTGGCAAGGCAATGTCATGTGTCAATGTCGTCAAGTGTCATTGTCTTGATTTCAATTTAGTACCTATATATGTCTCTTTGATTCAATTTAATCCCCATATATGCCTCTTTGATTCAATTTAGTCCCTATATATATATATATATATATATATATATATCTTATATTTATCTCAATTTTTTTAATAATTAAAAATTTATTAATCCATATTAAATTAAGTACCAATATTTGTATTAAAATTTAGTGATGAAAGAAATTGTGAGATCCAAGAAATTCATAAAAATTAATAATTAATAGAGTATAAGAAATGAGGGGTTGAGACTACCATAAGAGAGTTCTTTGATAAATCCTAGACAAAGAACATGAATTAGTTTGGTGGTTGTG
>Ga0214545_1005846_pt1 | contig 21906 bp, 14 predicted proteins | sample CNSS4metaG_FD_160064 | JGI IMG/M metagenome (GOLD analysis project Ga0214545, IMG submission 160064) | Root nodule microbial communities from cowpea collected in UCLA plant growth center, Los Angeles, California, USA - CNSS4 | ecosystem: Host-associated > Plants > Roots > Nodule | place: USA...
TATATTTTTTAAAAAAAAAAAAAAAAAAAAAAAATATTTTATATATATATAAATAATATATTTTATATATATAAAAAATATATATATATATATATATATATATATATATATATATTAGTATTCATTGTTTTAAAATTCATATTTATGGTGAGCCACTCTTTATCTATTGTATAACTTTATTGTACGAGAAAATATGAATGTACATCTTAGAAATGTATAATCGAATAAGAGAAATAAAAAAAAAAGAAGCTAAAGAAGTAATTGCACACGTGAAATAATTAATGTGAAATTAATTGATTTAGTTTTAGCATGGTTATTTTAACCTCTGCGTATTCTTCGTGTGGATCTGACGTGACGTTGTGAAGTGTTATTGGACCAATGAGTTTTGCATTTTTAAATTATCTGTAATGAAAAACACTGTTCTTTTTAAAGAAACCAGATAAATTAATAAAAATGTTATGAAAGTGAATTGTAAGAAAAGGTGACAAGGGGAGTTTAGGTTAATTAAATACTAACCTATATTACAAAAATAGGACGTGGGTGGTGGAAGTGATTGTAATTATTAGTGCAGAGACAAACATGGCCTTATAATGTAACAGGAACATCAAACTCAATCTTAATACATTGCACTCACTGTTCGTAGTTGGTGGCAGCAAGCTTCTTCTCTATGGCGATGCCTTTCCAAAACGCAGCGTTTTGAGCGACGCGGCAATGGCAATGGCTCTGTCATACTCTTTGCCGTTGCTTCTTTTCTCTCTGTGGACGGTGGTGTTAACCGAAACGGACCCGAACGATGTGGGGATTCTGAACAGTTTTCGAAGTGGTCTGAAGAACAAAGAGCTCTTACCGTGGCCGGAAGAAGGAGGAGACCCGTGTGGGAATCCGCCATGGAAGTACATCTTCTGCAATGGCAACAGAGTTTCTCAGATTCAGACCAAGGACTTGGGTCTGGTGGGCCCGCTACCCTCCGACTTCAACAAGCTTTCCATGTTGGAGAATCTGGGTCTGCAGAACAACAACCTCACCGGGCCCCTACCCTCCTTCAATGGCTTGTCAAACTTGAAGTACGCATTTCTCAACCGCAATGGGTTTGAATCCATTCCCGGAGATTTTTTCCGGGGGCTTCGAAGTCTGCAGGTGTTGGCTTTGGATTACAATAATCTCAATGCCTCTTCTGGTGGCTGGGTGCTTCCTCAAACTTTGGAAGATTCGGCGCAGTTGAGGAACTTTTCTTGCATGAGCTGCAACTTGGTGGGTCCCATTCCTGCGTTTCTCGGCTCTTTGGCGTCGCTGGAGGTGCTGCAGCTCTCCGGGAACAGCTTGACCGGGGAGATTCCGGCGGCGCTGAACGCCGTTCCGGCGTTGCAGATTCTCTGGCTGAACAACCAGCGTGGCGACGGACTTACAGGGAAAATTGAAGTTGTTGCGAGCATGATTTCGTTGACGAGTTTGTGGCTTCACGGGAATAAGTTTAGCGGGAGTATTCCGATGAACATTGGGGATTTGGTCTCGCTGAGGGATTTGGATCTTAATGGGAATGAGTTTGTTGGGTTGATTCCGCGTGGTTTGAGTGGGATGAAGTTGGAGCGGTTGGATTTGAATAATAACCACTTCATGGGTCCGATCCCTGATTTTGCAGCGGATAAAGTGAGTTTTGAAAGCAATAATTTTTGCTTGTCGAAGCCTGGGGCTATGTGTGCGTTTGAGGTGATGGCGCTGTTGGATTTTCTTGGGGGGTTGGGTTACCCTCAGATTTTGGTTGATTCGTGGAGTGGCAATAATCCGTGTGATGGGCCATGGCTGGGGATAAAGTGCAATGGGGATGGAAAGGTGGAAATGATTATTCTGAATAACTTTAATCTTAGTGGTACTTTGAGTCCTTCTATTGCCAAGTTAGATTCTCTTGTTGGAATAAGATTGGGAGGTAACGATATCAGTGGTAGGATACCCAGTAATTGGACTAGTTTGAGATCATTGACGTTGTTGGATCTGAGTGGTAATAACATTTCCCTTCCCTTGCCGAGTTTCGCGAAAGGGGTGAAGCTTGTGATTGATGGGAATCCTCAGTTACATGGTGCCCCAGCACCAGGTTCTGTTTCTGGTTCTAGTCCTGGTTCTGGTTCTGGTGAGGTTGAACCTCCTTCATCTGATAAGCATAATCCTAATCCATCTAAAGACACTGGTCCCAATCCAAAGTCTGGCAGTGTCTCTCCTGAGTCAAATAATTCCAGAAGGAAAGGCTTGGTTACGATTGTGGCTCCTATCGCAGGTGTTGCTGCTGCGGCTTTTGTTCTCATTCCGCTTTCTGTGTATTGTTTCAGGAAGAGAAAGGGTGTCTCTGAGAAAGCAGGGTCTCTGGTGATTCACCCCAGAGAATCTTCTGATTCGAACAATTTGCTGAAGGTTGTAATTGCTAACGACGGCAATGGGAGTGTTTCCACAGTGACTGGCTCTGGGACTCTAAATGGAAGTGCGGATTCTCATGTCATTGAATCTGGGAACCTTGTGATATCGGTTCAGGTTCTTCGAAACGTGACCAAGAATTTTGCACGGGAGAATGAGCTTGGACGCGGTGGATTTGGAGTAGTTTACAAGGGAGAATTGGATGATGGAACTAAGATTGCGGTGAAACGAATGGAATCGGGTGTTATTACCAGCAAGGCCTTGGATGAGTTCCAGTCTGAGATTGCAGTTCTATCGAAAGTCAGACACCGGCATTTGGTATCTCTTTTGGGTTATTCGGTTGAAGGTAATGAGAGGATTCTGGTTTATGAGTACATGCCACAAGGGGCTCTCAGTATGCATCTGTTCCATTGGAAGAGCTCGCAACTGGAGCCACTCTCTTGGAAGAGGAGGCTCAATATTGCCTTGGATGTTGCTAGAGGAATGGAGTATCTTCATAGCCTGGCACACCAGATCTTCATTCACAGAGATCTTAAATCATCAAATATTTTGCTTGGGGATGACTTTAGAGCAAAAGTCTCAGATTTTGGATTGGTGAAACTTGCCCCTGATGGCAAAAAATCTGTAGTGACCAGGCTTGCTGGTACATTTGGATACTTGGCACCAGAATATGCAGGTAATTGTGTTTTATTTCATTTTGCAAATCTTTTATAATAAGAAATTTTATACCATTCCCGAATTTAATCGCTTTATATTTGCTGTGACTTCTGTTGATTCTATATGCTATTACTGAGAAATCTTGAAAAGAAGTGAACACAATGCTAAAAATTTCACAGAAAACAGAGAGAAATATCTCCCCGGGGAGGATAGACTTAGTATGATTCTGCATGATATCATTATCAGGGACCATATTGAGACTTTTACAGTCCCAAATGCATGATCCTGATGTGTTGGACACACTGAACTACACTGATTTCTGCTTTTTAAAATATAAATTTCAGTGACAGGAAAAGTCACCACCAAAGCAGATGTTTTCAGTTTCGGCGTTGTGCTAATGGAGCTGGTAACTGGATTAATGGCACTTGATGAGGATAGACCCGAGGAAAGCCAGTACTTGGCATCGTGGTTCTGGCATGTGAAATCAGACAAGGAGAAACTAATGGCTGCTGTCGACCCTGCCCTTGACATAAAGGAAGAAATGTTCGATATTGTCTCCATCGTTGCGGAGTTAGCTGGGCACTGCACTGCCAGAGAACCAAACCAAAGGCCAGATATGAGTCATGTTGTGAATGTTCTTGGACCGCTTGTTGAGAAATGGAAACCATTCGATGATGAGACTGAGGAGTATTCTGGCATCGACTATAGTCTTCCCCTCAACCAAATGGTGAAGGATTGGCAAGAGACAGAAGGGAAGGAATTGAGCTATGTGGATCTTCAAGACAGTAAGAGCAGTATCCCTGCAAGACCTACTGGGTTTGCAGAGTCTTTCACTTCTGTTGATGGCCGCTGAAACAAGTTGTTTGTTGATTTCTTCAATGCACCTTTCGAAACCTTAACATTGCAGAAAACTGTAGACAAATGTGTTTGCATTGTGATGGTTTTGGAGATCATGTTAGTCTTGATGATGCAGCTACAGTTATGGTTTTATACTCAAAACCTTGCTCCTAGTTGTTCCTTTTCTTCACTCTCAGTGTCACTTCTTTTACTGTAAGTGGTGTAGTGGTGGATTTAAGAGTTTTCATGTGTATGCTTTGTATTTTCAACTCTGATATTTAAGATTCAATGGTTGTAGATAATGAACCACAATCAATGAGAGAGCCTGCTATTTGTTCATTGATTACTGTTTCTGCTATATTGGACATGTAAATCAGTTTAAAGAGCATTGTACCAAAAGGGCTAAAACTTGTGCATACTACAACATTCTTTCTTATTATAGACATATTTTTATCTCATTTATGAAACAAATTTATCTATATATATATATATATATATATATATATATATATATATATATATATATATATATATATATATATATATATATATACAAATTATGATGTTAACTGCTAAAAGTCTTTTGGGTGTAAAGTTTCCAGTTTTATCCATAAGAAATTGTTCGAATTATAATTTTGTAATATTTTTGGTGAATATTTATGACGTGGCATTACTTTACAAATTATGAAAATAACATTCAAACTAAATTATGAATAAAGAAGATCCAACCAAACAAAATTAGTTGGTAAACAAAAATCGGATGATATTTTTGCAAGCAATGTTTTAATGAAAACTTAATTAAAATATATAAATTACACAAGACATCAAAAATAAAAAAAAATGAAAAATATGTTTTCAAGGTTGGGAATTGTATGATGATTTTTTAATGTTTAAAACTTCATTATTTATTTAAGATGTTTGTCATTAAGTGGTGAATGAATTTAAAAGTGATTCTTTTACAATGAGAATCATTTAGAGGAAACTCACTCCCTTCCTAAAATATACGAAAAAAACATAATGAAGTTAAAATATATGATTTTTTTGTCAAGAATAAAAAATATATAAGATAATGGAGCAAAGAACAACACAAAATAAGAAAAATGAGTAGATAAGTCCAAAAATCTTCGTCAAACATAAAGGTATAACAATACATAAAGATTTTCACAAATAAACCACATCTAGATCAAATAGAAATAATTAAGAAAGAACAAGACATGTGTAGAAAAAAAAAAAAAATGAGACGTACACATGCTGAATTGCTAAAACACGAACCATAACAATTTTGTGACGGTTTCGCTTCCTTATCCTAGTCTTTGTTGTCATTGAAAGTCATGTATATGTAATCTACAAAAAGAAATCTCTAGGTTGTATAATATGAGTCTTAATAATACATTAACAAATGTTAACATTAATATCGGGTGTATAAAGAGATTATATTGTGGTTGTTCTTATACTAAATGTTTTGGCTTATGTTTCGAAATTTATCTCATTAATTTTAGCTAAAATATCTTAGAATTTACCATGTAAAATTGTTTTTGCATAATCGAATACTAACTAATTTATAAGTTAATTTATAAGCTAGTTTTACTAAATAAACTCTGGATATAAACTTTATATACTATAAATATAAAATTTATACATAAACTATCTATAAAATACTTAAAAATATACATTTTTCTTATAAATATTTTGATTAAATATTTTTTTATCTAATTAAAATAATTTTACCATTTGGTAAAATATATAGCACTAGAATCTCTTTGTGAAGATCTAGAAAATGAATATTTAAGTTGTAGAATATTTAATAAAATGATACTTGAATATATTATTAATAAAATACTAAATTATAAATATATTTTTCAATTATTGAGTTCATTTTATAAAAACTTACTATCTCTCTAAACTCTCTTTTTCTCAATATTTCTTTATCTTCTCTTTAAAAGATTTATCTCATTCTTCATCCGTTCTTTGTTGAGCTCACAACATATTATTCTACAACTTTATCGGACCAAAATCGTAAACAAAGTAAGTTCTCTCTGTACCTTTTTTCTATAGCCAAATTTGTTTTCCTCGATTGCATGCAAGTAGAATTGATCACATGTGGTTCAATTTTACTCAAATTAATTCTTTGTGTGTATGTGATCTTTGTAGTATGTTCACATTGTTGATTTGATGTTCTTTTGTGTAAATAGAGTTACCTATATGAGTGAGCTAAAATTGCTATGTGAAGTTAGAGATTTGCATGCATATTTGGTTGTTAGATTAGGGATTGATTATGGGGCTAATTAATAAGTGTGTTGAATTGAACAAACTAATTTGATGAAATTGGGTATTTTGAGTGATATACTAGGATATTCAAATTTGCTTTGTCTAATGATAAAATTTAAACTATAAAATGGTAAATAAATGGAAGGAAGTAGGAAGATCATTTGGACAATCCAATGTGGGGTAACCTAGTATAGCAAAATCAAAGTATTGGGCGCCATGTGAAGGTAGATTAAAAATTCCAAGTCGGTGAGCTCATGGGAAGGTAACATTGGGTGCCACTCTAAAAGCTTTTGGCGCTCTCTGGACAATAAACTCGAGTGGTTTAGGGTGTTAGGTGCCACGATAGACGGTTGGACGCTTCCTTTACAAAGAGCATCAATGGTTTTGGCGTTGGGTGTGAGGTGACTACAGTTAAGTGCTATTGCAAATTTTTAAGTCAAAGAGCCTCACGACTACTAATGCTGGGGAAGATCCACTGGCGTTGCCTGGTTTTGCAATTGTATGTCCATTGTATGACTTTTAAATGAATTTTAATTGAACATGGATAAATTATGGATGAAAAGAAATATGTATGAAATATGTGAATGATTATATATATACTTTTGTTTTTAATTGGATTTCACTTTGGTTAGATATATATGAGTTGAAATGAGAGTCTGGAGATTTCCAAGATGGAAATGCTACTGTTTAAATGTTGTTTGAGTTCATTGATGTCAGAGTTCAAAGTGAGACTATCCTAACTCAACTAAGTATTGAACTCACGTAGATAAAGATACTTAGAAAGAAAGTTAAAGGAGATCTGGATCTGCATCCGTAGATTTGACCTTGAGGGTTAAATTTACTAATGGGTTATTTACCCTATTATACTTTTGGTATGAGATGTAGTCATGAGATAATGATGACTCTTGATGGAAAAGGGTGTGTAGGTACAAAATCTCATATTCTAATCAATACATATCGAGTCTTTCAAGAATCGTGTCGAGTGTATGATTATGAAAGAATGTGAATGTGTCATGAAAAACTTTATGATTATTTTAGCTAATTATCTGTATTATGAATTAATGTGTGAATACAATAATATGAAACATCCTTTATTATAACCATAATGTAAATTATCACTAAAAATCTATATCTATCTCTTTATATATATGATATTTTATTGTGGTCATACGTAAAATTGTTATTATGGCCAAAAATTTTTAGTTTAATTTTAATAACTTTAACTTATTCTTTTATGTATTTTGATCTTTCTATTATGGTTATGCTACTCATGTGAGTAGAAAGTAACGCAAAAGTTGATAAGAAACAACACTATGCTGTCAAGAGATAATTGATGAGTCATAGTTATAAGCATAGATACTATAAAAATATTTTGTACCAGTCTTAAAATTTTTCTGATATTTTAAAATGTTGTTTTGAAAGAAAAGTTTATATCTTTAAAAACTCTACTTAATATGCTTATATTTATTGTCATAATTGTGTATTTTGATAACTGACTGGAAGGACGTGATAAATGCCCTTCCCCTTAGTATTAAAAATTGAAAATTGGGTTGTTACTCTCTCCGTAAAAAAATAGTTATCTCTAATATTTATATTTTCTTTAAAAAATATATTATTTTAACCGAATATATAATTGATTTGTGCGTTGAATTATTGTTTGAAATAAAAGGAAAAATATAATTCTGTTGTGTCCTTTTATTATTTTTGCGAGATATATTTGTTATTCAATTTAATCAATAAAACACATTCCAGTTTAAAATAACAATAAACTGATTTTTATTATGAAAATCACTTTTCAAAAACTTTTTAGATTTGTTTAAAAGTTACCCTCAATCAAACACGTTCTCGCATCAATGACAGATTTGAACAGCACACGACCACGTCCTTCTTTCCACGTAAATTAAAATCCGAAACAAAAAGTATATATATCTATTTGTTTATAGATGAAACGAACCGTTTCTACCTTACTTGGTCCCCAAGTCACACGCATAAGCCATACATAGGATCCGCGCGTCAACCCCAAGAATTCTCTGGATTTTCCGCTCCTAATTACCATTATTGCTAGATATTCAATATTCTCTTTAACTAATACAAATCCACACAAATTAATTTGCATTATACCACTTTAAACAATTTTCACACCCATATATATTTAGTTTAGGTTATTATAGAAACTACTCTTATATAAAAATATACACATTTAAATTAAAAATTTATTTCTTATCACAAATAATATACACATGAGATAATATGTTATTTATATTTTTTATGGTATATCTTTATTTATTTTAGGTGAAGTTTTAGTTAAATCTCGATTAAGATGCGATGAGATTAGAATATAGAGTGATAAAAATGTTCTAGTAGTAGACTGAAATGTCGGAAATAGCCCTAACCGCCTCTCTATATTTTCAAAACAACACCTAAAACCCCACAACGCGCAGCACAACACCGCACCACCTTTCTATAAAGTGGTGTAAACCCTTGGGTTCTGTTTACCACGCAAAGTTCCAAACGCAGACGCGCGTTTTCAACATCAACGATTCGCCGGAAAAATGATAGATGCAGGAGCCGCGTCTCTTGCCGTCGTCTACTACGACGGCAACCGTGAGATCAACGTCGGCACTGTCGTGGTGGACCCCTCGCTCAACTTTAAGAGTCTGCTCTCGGTCTTAAGCCAGATGATCGGGATCTCTCCTCATCAGTTCTCCGTATACCTCGCCGCCATCGACACCGACCGGAAAATTCCAATTACAGCCAAGGTCAATCTCGCCGCCGTGCGCCGGGAGGTTACGGGGCAATATTTTTTCGTCAAGCGCTCCAAGCGCGCCAAGAAGGCGTATGCGAACGCGAAGAAGAAGCCGCCGGAGAAAGTCATGCTCCTCCGCCGCGCCGCCGCCGGAGATCCCCCTTTCAATACGACGTTCGGGCCGCCGATTCTCGGTCGCGCTGACTACGAGAAAAGATTGATGAATTTTCAGATGGAGAGGGACTCCTTTCGGATGAATATGAGCGCCGCAATCAACGGCGTCGCCGTCGGGAGAGAATCACCGAAAACCGTTCCCGCCTCCGCTGCCATTTGCGAAGACTGTTTGAAGGCGAATACGGACGGAATCAACGTTGCTTTTCACCTGTGCGTTCTCGATACGGTGACGGTAGGGTTCCGGTCGTCGGCGGGACCGATTTCCAGGCCGGCGAGAAATTCCGGTGAAGACGGCGCCTAATTTCTGTTGGCGGTTCAGTTTTTTGTTTGTCTCCGACCTTAAGTGAAGAATTGTGCATAAAAAAAAGGAAGGGATAATGATCACGTGTGGAGGGGTATACGATAAGCCAAAACGAGGTATACCTTGAAACTTAAAAGTTATGCTTCACATTTAATTAATTAGTTTTTAGGTGACTATAGGCATAGTATATAGACTATATTGCCCTAAGGGATTGGGCTTTTAATTATTATGATGGATGTGAAGTGTTTTCTGGAGAGAGGGTTGTTTTGGGAATTTCATATTTGTGTTGCTTGTGTGACACTATATGGAGAATGATGCAATGTGGTGCATTTGCAGGCTTGGTAGTAGTGTGTAGGGCCTTATCACTTCAGAGAGGTTGAAATGTTTGCTCATCAAATAAATGCTTCCTCTTCTTTTGGCATTGCATAGTGCATGAAACTTGTACCTCATAAAAGAGTGAAAATAGATAATTTTTATGTTATGCTAGAAACTTCGTGTTTCGATCTTATCTTGTTCAGTTTAAAAGGCATGTTTGGCTTTTCCATATTTGTTTTTACACTTTAGAGCTGTGAAGTTAATCTATTGAAGGATGTTAGTTGTTAATTTTTAAGCAATAATGTTTTTTTTCTTCCTTATGTGACGTTTGGAAGGGGTCGCCACTCGCTCCGCACGTTATGGAGGAGATTTATGGTTTTAACTTTCCGAGTCTTAACTTTAGACTTTGATGAACGAAGAAATAACTTGATTCGTTTTAGCAAAATTACTGTTAGTAACAGACAAACAGAACGAAGTAATAGTGGACTTTGAATCACCATTCATGAATGATTCAACTTGCAGGTCGAAATAGAGAGCGTGTGAGCCATACATTTTGAAAACCCTGGTATCTATTTGTTATTCCTTATCCACTCTAATTATTGTTTTTATTCAATTCAATAATTACCGGATTATCTCATCACAATAACTTTTATTTTCATTGAAATATGATGGGTTTTGAACCTTTTGCAAAGCTTGGGATACTGATCTTTGGTTCATTTGTTGCTATATTTAACTATCAAGCAATTATTATGAGATATTATTTTACAATTCTATATTGGAGCTATGTAAGAATTTGGGTTGGGTTTGGTAAAGGAGAGCTAATCACTTTCAATGTTAAATTCTGTTGGAAGAGACTTCTAAAGGTAGGAAATTTGGATCGGGTGTACATTTTTAGTCACAAAACTTAAAAAATATGTAACAGATGCACACAGGAATCTATTCATTAAATGTCCAATTACTTTATCTAACTCTGAAGTTAAATGTGCATTATATAGACTTTAAACTTGAAAACGTAATTTGGGAACAGTAACTATTAGACTTTAATGAAAAGTGAATTTGAAGAAAGAAAACACCTATACTTAAAAGTAAGAATAAGATAATTGAGTTTATGTGCTAATGAGAGTTTGATTTTTATTTGTGTATATGAAAATAAGGGTTTTTTTTTTTTTTCTTGATGAAATATTCTTGGTCTGCTGTCAGCAGAGGTAGATCTTATTTTGGTGATCTATGAAGAAAATATGATTGCTTGGGAATTCTTTGGAAGTTAATGTATGATTTCTGAGTTTTTGTTCCAATATTATTCGTATGGGGTTAAAGTTATGGATAATTTTTTTATTAAGCAATTGAAAAGACATTGGGTGTGATAAATTTGGTTCTCTTACAATTATCAGTAAAGAGTTAATTTATATTTTTAGAACTATTTAGTAGTGAAATCTATTATATTTTATATATTATATAACTATTCTTCAATGATAATTTTCTAGGAAAAGTTGAAATTTATGAAATTATTTTAATTAGTTAAAAGAATTAAATTTTAATTTTTTTGAAGAGGAATTTTAGGGTTAGGTGTTACAAAGTGGGTTGGATTATAGTTTTGAAGTCCATTTGCAATAACTTGGTTTGTCCAATCTGTCACCAAATTAATCCACTACATGTTACTTAACTAAACTAGCAAATTATGCGGGCCTGTCCAAATTTTCTGATTTGAGTAAGAAAAAAAATGTTGTTACGGTCATATATGAATATTAATTTTTAATTTCGTGGATACTCGACCTGACTCGAATCTCCAATTTATAAAAGCAAAATTTTTGTTTTAACATAATTTTATGTTGTTGCAACCCTTGATTCTTCCTTCTTCAGTTTTATTTTTCTTTCATGTCCATTATTAGGGTATCAAATTTTTTGGCTGTCATGGTGTTGTTATTGTTGATGTTGTGGGAGGTGGTGGTGGCATTATTTGGTGGCCACTGCTCGTCTTCTTTCTTGAGTTCTTGTTGGTATATGTTTTTTATTATGTGATATCTTCGTCTTTTTCTTTGGTTCGTGGCTATTGTTATTATTGTTGCTTTGGTTCCTCTTTGGTTTAGGAAAATTGAAAATTATAGGTGAAAGAAATGATCTTTGAGGATATGTAAAGGAGGTGCAACAAAGATGTATATTTATTTATTTATTTTTAGATATATTTCATGATCTTTGTAATTTATGTTACTCATTTTCTTCCAATTTCCTTTTTTTTCTTCTTTGTCTTTTATCTGGATAACTCGCTGTACATCTGATTTAGTCATAATTCGAATAACTAAAAAATCCGACTAATCGAAGAAGCTAAATAATCGGACAGTTTTAAAATTTTGAATTCGAATTAATGAGAGTATTAGACCCGAATTCGACTCATTTTATTCATTCCTAAATGTGAAAGTAAGTTTCTCTATCTCTTTGGCTTGATCCTTTATATATCACATTTAACTCTTTTACTTACCTAATTTTTCTTATTAATATCTCTTTGGCTTGTTAATATATATGTAAAATGTGCTGATATTTATTTTTTAAATTATTAAATATTATTTTAAAATGTATATATTAAGATTTATTTTTCTTAATCATATAATGTTTTAATGTTATAAATTTAAATTATCCTATTCAAATTGAGAATTTGAAAATTTTAAGAAATTTAAATGGGTTTATCTAAATAAAAATAAATAAAAATGACTAAAATTTTAAATTCCAATAAAAATGGTGAATTTCATTAATATTGTCTAATATATATATATATATATATATATATATATATATATATATATTTTTTTTTTTTTATAATAATATTTTTCTTTTATTTTATTATATTTTTTTTTTTTTCAAAACACTATCTGTCACTGACTGACTGATATTAATTTACCTTTTTTATACAAACTGAAACCAAAGGTCATGTTAACAATGGATTTTGATTGGTTGGTATATTAAAAGTTTATATTGATTGTTTGTGTAAAAAGTATTTAAGGGAGAAATTATAACCATTGAATTTTAAACAGAAAATAATCATGGGCATACGAAATTATGCTCTGAATTGTATTTGCAATGGTTAAATAATTCCGATGTCGGACCAATGTGTTTGTTTTTGACAAGGTGAGGTAAAAGAATAGATATGTTACAAATTACAATACTTAATAGCTTGTGATCTTTACCTAATTATACTTTTTGTTGTGGGTCTTCAGTTCTGATCCCTATCTTAACTTAATAATATTTTAGGTTGTAATTATCTAGATCACCTTTTGTATTAGTGATTCAATTGCATCTAAAACGGGTACAAATTTCTAAAAATTAAGGATTATACCATTTTGAATGGGTCATTCCGTTTCCTGGGCTTGAATCAACATTGTCAATTCAGAGTCCAGAACTAGTAACAGATAATCATGTTTGATCAATTTAGAGTAATTATATTTTCCTTCTACAATGTTTTTACAGTATTTATTTATCCTCACAATAACCATTTTTCATTAGTTAACATTATAATTTATCATCTATTATTTATTTCTCCAACTTCGACTCAATCAAAGATTTCTTGTCATCACCCTCAGTTATTATGGCAGATTTACCTATACTTGTCATAAAAAGTTTAATTTTGATTGCAAAAATATCATCAGTCAATTTATTATGATAGATAAACCTACATCCATCATAATAAGTTAACCTTTTATTATAAAATTGACACCAATTAACTTATTATGACATGTGACTACACCTGTCATAATAAATCATCATTAATTTGTATTTTTTCATTTGTGCTTTAACAAAACCTTTGCTTTTTACTTAAAATCTTAAACTCTATTCTTAGTTAACACTTTAGCTTGTGCAGAGGAGTATCCTAATTCTTAATCATCCACACCTCAGTCCTTGTCACAATTATTTCTACTCAAATTTCTAGATATTAATATCTCTAGGAATCTTTCACATCTTTGAAATATCTCGGAAATCATATTTTCACTAAAGTTAAGCACACTTTAAATCTTGTATGTATAACTAAAATTTAAGAGGTGATGCTTTTAAAATTGGAGTCCATGCATGTTATCTTTTCCTTTATGTTTAGAGTTTTGTATAAGGGTGGCAAAATGGGCTAGCCTGACCCATTTTGGCCCATCCTGTTCTTGGCCCGCTAAAAATGGGTGGGGTGGGTCCGGTCTCCCACTGTAAAATGGGCTAAGAATTGCAACCCGCTCTACCATAAGGCAAACCAGTCGCCAGTTTTTTTTAATCTTTTTTTAATTTTTTTTAATTTTTATTTATAAAATTTGTTTGTATATATATACTAATAAATGAATATTTAAAACATATTTGATCATATATTTTTTAAGTTTTTAATTGATTAATTAATATTTTTAATTGGATAAATTTAAATAACTTTTATATTTACATGTTAAATTACTTATTATAAATAATAATTGAAACTTAGGTTTTAATTGTTAATGATTTAAATTATAATAGTATTCTATATTTACATCTTTACAAAAATATAACATGAAAAATTTAACATTTTTTGTTATTTTTAATTTAAATTATAAGAAAAAGGGTCAATGGATCAGGGTCGGTCTTTGTCTTGTCAGTTTGACACACTAAGCATGTTGGATCAAAATGGACTAATGAATTGAAAATGCTAGTCCGATCCGCTCCATTTTGCTGGCTGACGGGTTGGTCCGTCAGATCCAACTCATTTGCCATCTATAGTTCTATATCTAGAATAATCTGTTTATTAATCAGGTGTGAATTCTTGTTTTAATTTTTATGTATTAAGGATAAGTAATATTGGTATTATTTTATTTTATTTTATTTTTTTTATCAGCAAAAAATTAAATTAAATTAAAGAGAGTACTTAAGAGGTGCTCTAACCCTTATACAAACGATCATGAACAAAATGATGCTCTTACATATCTTTGCATTCCAATAAAACATAATTTTTAGCCTGAACCAAACCCACATGTACCATCTTTGTGACTCTCAATCATAGATTTAAATTTCCAGCAGATAGAATTTTTATTATATAGATTTTTATTTTATTAAATACACGTTATTTGCTAATTTAAAAGCACGTAAAGAAATATTAGTCTTTTTTTTATGTGTATGTATAAATTTAGGTGATTTGGCACATTGTGAAATACCATAAACGTCTAGTTTATATTTAGAAAAGTTGATTATAACTAAACGATAAATTTACATATATAGACCTAATTAAATTTCCCAATGTTTTTAGGTCTAAAAAAAGATGGCAGATACAAATTTTTACTAAACAAGTCAACTTACAACGCAACTCGTGTTGAACAAGGCACTGTCTAGTTGTTTTTTCTATCATCGTTTCCAACATCTATACTATAAAAAATTGAGTGTGTAAACTGCATAATTCATCAGAACATTTGTACGACAAGTTTTCCTCAAACATGGCACCTTCAATTCTTCGTGGTGAATCCAGGGTTGACAGAACTAACACTTACTCCTTAATTCCCGTTTCCCACGACGAAGACGAGAACGAGGTATCATGTGAGGAGTTCTGTGGAACTCCTTGGCGAGTTGCTAGAACCTTTGTGGGTTTGATTGCAGTTGTTGTTCTGTTGGGAATTGTTGTGATAAATGAACATAACATCAGCACAATGTCGCATATTGCTCCACCCAGATTTTTCATTCATTCTCTGCGTGTTTCCACGTTCAACATCTCCCAGGGAGAGTTAACAGCGACGTGGAACGTGGACTTAGCCATCTCCAACGAGGTGAACTCAACGTTCATAAACATTGTGAACTTCAAAGCCATGATCTTGTACAAGGATGATATACCTCTAGCACTGAGTTCCCCGATTCAACCAGAGAATTTATTAGACGCACATGGGATTTTCTCCGTGAGTAAGAACGAGAAGAAGACGCTGCATTTGAGTTTCAACACTACTGGGTGGGAGAAAGATCAACCGGTGGTGGATGATGATGTGATTCAAGAGATCGATGAACAGATGAAAGTGGGTGTTATCAGCTTTGGATTGAAGATAAATGTGGAAGCTGAAATGGATCTTAACATGATGAATGTGCCCTTGACCATGGAACCTTATTGTTCCAATTTGGAGGTTGATTTTGCACCATTGGAACGAGGTGAGGCTGCGACAATATTGGACAATGATGTTGATGAGGTCAAAGAATGCTTTAACAACGTAGATCAATTGAACGATTTAGGGTATTAATTAAGAAACTCATCAAGTTTTGAATTTTGACCTAGCATTCGTGCGGGTTTCATGCAAGGGTTTGGGCTCTTGTTTTTGGTTATTTGTAGGGGAGGAGACAAGAAATTTGTAACAAAAACAAATGGCTAAACCTATACGTTACTTTATTATTTTATGATATATGCCATTTTTTTCGATTCTATTGTTTTAATTTGATCTTTTTATATTTTAATTTTTTTAATTAAAATATCTAATAAGTTAATGGAATTTCTTGACATGTCTGTCAATAAAGTTTTTTTTTAAAGTTTAAATATTGACGTGGACTTTTTAAAAAATATATATAAAATATTAAATCGAGACTTTTACAACTCGGTTAAAGAAATTAAAAGGAGCAATTTTTTAAAAAACATAAAACTTGTAAAAGTTAATGTGCCGAAATCCAAAACATAAAGGAATATAAAATTAGCCTCTTTAGCCAAAATAACTTATGGCTAGCTATCGATTTATTTTGTTGAGATAATTAAAAATTGATTTTTTGGGTGATGAATAATATGTATAGATAAAGTTATGAATATCTGCGACAAGTATTTTTTTATTTTTAAAGTGACATTAAATAGAATGCATAAATTCAATAATCATAATTCTAAATTACTAATCATAACCATATTTCATAATTCACACTATAAAATAGCAATCTTTATTTCATGTCGTAGTAAACCATAAATTCATAACTCATGAATATAAATAAAATAAACCATTTAAATAATTTTTTTATTACCAGTATTGTTTTTTAATTCGTAATTCTTTTTTATGTTTTTTATTTACATGACTGTCTTACTGAGAATTGGATCCTCCTTTTCAGCAAGCCCCGTTACAAACTCATGGGCCATTTCTTCTTGCACCACCATAATTTCTACCTGCATTTCCCAAAGTAAATTGAAAAAACCAATTTACCCCTTTATTCCGATCTTCTTTCTCGAGGTGCACTCTTCTACTATATCCTCTTCTACTAGATTATATAATTTAAAATGTAAAATATGTATTTCGAATTTTAAATTGCATTTATCATTTTACCTTGCAGTATGATTCGGTATATAAATTTTGGTTTTCAGATTATATATTTAAAATATTTTCGGATTATTTATTCCAGAATTGAAAATGAAAAAGGATAAAATTAGAATTTTAAAAATGTATGGAGGTGTCAGAAGAAATTATGGATGTGCAGAAATGCCCAAACTCATGACGCCTTCCTGAGGAGCCCAATAGACTCTCTTCCTAAGCCCGATAACAATTTCTTATATCTCTCTGCCTAATAATTATGTGAGTTTAGTGATTATGGATTTACGTTATAAAATAATTTTAGATTGTTATCCAATTCTAAATTATGATAATTATGAATTAAGTTAATTATAATAAAATTATCATAATAATTTACGATTGAATAATATGATAAAACTATATTATATAGGTGTATAGTTTTCCCTACAATTATCATACCAATATTCCTAATTCCATTTATATGTCAACGTCATAAATTTGTTGTCATTCTCATCATACTCAAACATATTTTTACTCTATTAAAATAGAGTTCCATTTATTTTGCATATTTTTATTTATTCTATAAAAATATAGTTCCATCTATTTTCAGTCTATGTAAATATTGTTCCTTCCATTTCAATCCCTACGAAAATATTATTTAATATTAAATCTCTCATATCTTATAATTGTTGATTTTTAAGTTAAATATGTTTTTAGTTCCTTAATTTAAGTAAAAAATAAAATTAGACCATTTTTGAAACTTTGACCTAATTTAGTCATTAAATTTTAGAAATGCATGAATTTAGTCCTTTTAATCAAATTTTGTTAAGTTTATTTAACATTTCAAATGTGATTTATGATTGTATTTGAATTAACATTAAAGCGAAAATGTGTCAAACAGTGTAAACAATTCAAATACTATCATGAAATGCACTTGAAATGTTAAATAAACTTAACAAAATTTGGTTATAAGGACTAAATCAACGTTTTTCTAAAGATGAAGGACTAAATAGGTCAAAAATTTCGTAAAGGGACTAATTTCAAATTTCACTAAAATTTAAGAACCAAAAACATATTTAACCCTTTTAATTATTATAATTAATTATAATTATTTCAATGTTAAAAGTGAAAAAAAAATATTAAGTCATATGGCGAAGGGAAAAAGAAACATTTCAAATTGAGATAATAAAGATAATCGTATCGTTTTTATTTTATATTTCATTCAGTAACTTTAATATTGTATTCCAATTTATTACATATTGGTATCTAATAATTTTATAATTTTATGTAATATTATTAATATTTAATAATTTTTAATCTATTACAAATTAATATTTATATATAACATATAATACTAATATATTGCAACTGTAATGCTAAAAGTACAAAAAAATTATGATTTTTTTTTTATTTGTGGATAAAATTTATGTTTTTGATATATTTTTTTCTTGAACCGCTTAAATTATAATATTACATTAATATATGGAAAATAAATTTGAAACATCTATGTAAATTATTGAATAAAAACTAAAATAAGATGTAGGACTGTACTTTTTATATTAAATAATAAATATATTTTTTTAAAGTAAATTTTGTGTAAAACGCATTTTTTCTTTTTTTATTATTTTATTGGTGCTCAGTAAATTAAAAAGGACAAAGTCACTCTACTTGTTCTTTTATTCAGAAATCCTTTTAGTTTCCACTTTATTCTTCTCTCAACTTTGTCCATTCTTCCAAGTCACTATTCTTTTCTCCTTCTTATTCTCTTCTCTCCTTAGAATATGAGTTATGGCCATTGCGGAATTTTGCACAGAGCTGAGCGAATGTCTTTCTTTTTGTGTAAGTAGAAAATTTCAAACCCTAGTCTCGTATCTTTGTTTTTAGTTTGGAGTCTTGTATAAGAGCCTCATTTTCGCCTCCCTATGCTCTTACGTTTAAGTTCTTTGGTCTATTTTGGGTGTGGAGCTCATCTCTGTCTAGGACTTTCTTCCCAAGAGTAGTATAACAGTTCAAGATGAGAGAAGCTAAACCTTACTTTTTGCACGATGATTTTGTTTGAATTTATGGTTGTGTATTGATGTTTTGTTTGGTACCTCAAATTAATCTGTTGATGTTGTTCTTTGTGGATGTGAGATGAAATATCCCTAATTTCATGTTTGGGAACATATGGGTTAGAAAAAATTGGGGTTTTTGTTGAATGCATGTGATTTAAGATAAATTTGATGAGAATTGAGTTTGTAACGTGAAATTAGAGAGGTGTCTGACTTACATGGGGCTTAAAAAGAGTTTTAGGTTCATTTGACGTTGTTAAATTGCAGAATTCGTGTTTCTACGTTATGCATACTCCTTGGGCGAGTTGAGCTTTCTAACTTTGACTTATCTCGCAGAATTTTGAATTCCCACTTTGTTAATTGTCGGATCGAGCTGAAATTTTTACAACAGATTCTAGACATATGATGCTTTGTTTTGACCATTGTGATCCTTGTTTGGAAGTCTATAGTGAGAGCAGTCTTTTTTAAAGGTTCCCGTAGATTAAGTTGTTGATAGCTTTGACCTTTATCACTTGTTTGTTGCATAACTTTTTCTATAGGTATCGAATAAGATTGATTCTTTTTGCATCGAGTTATTGATTAAATTATCTTTCACTTGATTGTAAGAACATAATTTTTGGATATTTTTACAAGTTGCATTTTAAAAAAAAAAAAAAACCCAACCGATTTGCATATGTGTTATTAAGATATAATGTAGTATATTTGGTGACTATGTGAATGTGTGGGGATTATATGAATTTTTGGAATGTAATGATATAATAAATTGTGATGACGACCTTGCCGATGGATATGCGTATTGTACATTGATGGTATAATGTATGAGACTTGACTTGGTATATTTTTGTAAAATATGTGATTGCTTTACATTTGAAATTTGAAATGGCAATTATCCTTGTATTGTATGTGGAGTATGTGAGGATTTCATGGAGAAATTCATTTGGTGATAAAGTAGTGTATGTAATGACTTAAGGATTCAAGTAAGGTTACATCCTAACACTCTAATGGATTAATTAGACTCATATAGAAGATTGGTTCATGTGATGAGAGTAATAGGAAGTCATAGTCTCTAGCAGGATAATGACCTTAGATGAACATGGATTAACCTTGTGTGTGGGGTAGGGTGAAACCCATTGGCAATAGTTTTGCGAAGTAGTAGAGGCCACCAGAAGTGCAAATTTCCAGTGAATCTAATTTCATTACATGTATCTGGATAATCGAATTAGAGTTTTTTTTATCAGCAAAGAATAAATAAATAATAGAAGAACACTTATGGGGTGCACCAACCCTTTTGCAAAGAAACAAAAAAAATATTAAGCCTGCACTGCAATGCAACACTTCCCTTCAAGGTCAAACTAACCTCAATCTAGCAGAAACAAAAAATTCAACAGATACGGGTACCACCCAACAAAGACCCATAATAAGCTAAGAGTAGCAAAACCATTACTTAACTACAAATCCATTAAAATCCAAAATATAGGCAAAGATATAAACTAAGCAAAATCAGATGATGTTGCTATATTTATAGACATGATCACTATCCATAGAATCCTTTGTTTGCTATCACATATTGCTGCTTGTTCTTAATAACTTGTTTGTTTATCTGTTAAAAAATATTTTCATTAGCTTACCCTTCTCTTTTCTATGCTTTGTTTTCTTGTGATGTTTTCTTTTTGCAATGATCACCAATCTTTGTGAGAGCAAACTAGGGAGCCATTGGTGATCGTCAAGATGGTGGAGATGTTGCCGTTTAGATTAGGCATGTTGAATGTTTCTCTTTTGAGCATCTTTGGAAGAACTATTTATGTTTTGTATGCTCTGTTGAACAATCTTTTCACAACTTTCATTGTCTTTATTGGTGTTTATGTTAGGTTGTTTCACGTCCATGATACTTCTATTAATTCTAGTACATTTTGGATGATTGTAATAGTTATTTGTGATATTTTATTTATTAAATTTTTTTGATTAAATAGAATCTCACACCTTACAAATTTAATTATATCAACTTTAAATATTACTTTTTTTTTACCTTAATTACATTAACTAATATATTTCAGTTTTAGAATGAAATTTACTATAATTAATGATAAAGATAAGTTAGTCAATATATTACTATAATTTTTGTTTTTAAAGAAGTTGAATTCAAGTTCAAATAAATAAATGATCAAAATTTTATATTTGGCAAGGATAAAGTGAACCTACCCGAACTTGTTTATCAGCTTTAAATAAAAGAGCAAGTAAGAATTAACAACTTTATATGACATTAAAAATGTGATTTAAATGTGTTAAAAAATCAAAATTCAGATAAAAATATCATATTTAAAACTCCTTGAATTGGTTAATTAAGATTATTAAAAATGATAATTCTCTTTTTACAAATATTTAAATCTAACTTTGTGCTAATTGATCTACTTAGTTAAAATACCAATTTAAAATATAAAATATTTAAAAAAATAAATGTTGATTATTAAGCAAACTAGAGCATATCTGAATCTGAATCTAAGGTTACACTTCTCAGATTTTAGAAGAATAAAATTCAATTCAATCAAAAACAATTATCATTGAATATAGCATTGGATTCTAATATGAAACCTATATAAACTCGACTCATTAAATACGACACGTTAGATTACATGTGAATTGATTGAATTTTGTTATTTGGCTGCACAAAATACTTGATTTAGGTTGATTTGTGATTACATAGGGTTATGTTGATATATGGTGACACAAACTTTTTATTTGTTCAGTGATATATATAATTTTCATTTGGTAATCACCATTCCAAAAAAAAGTTTTTGACCATGCACTAGTGCAGTAAGGGCTTTTTGCCCCGGTTGTTTTCCTCATTTTGCCTCGGGTCTGGAACCGAGGCATATTGGGACGAGGCCTAAAGACACCCCTTTTGGCCTCGGTCGTTACCCGAAGCCATAA
>Ga0214545_1005854_pt1 | contig 21881 bp, 10 predicted proteins | sample CNSS4metaG_FD_160064 | JGI IMG/M metagenome (GOLD analysis project Ga0214545, IMG submission 160064) | Root nodule microbial communities from cowpea collected in UCLA plant growth center, Los Angeles, California, USA - CNSS4 | ecosystem: Host-associated > Plants > Roots > Nodule | place: USA...
AAAAAACATCATGAATCTTCATTCAATAATGGTGGTCAAATTCTTACACCACAGAGGAGTAAATTACTTCCAGATACTGTGGAGGCATTTATGTGTCTCTAAGACTGGTTATGGACCAACATGGAAGGTAATGAAATTAACACTTTTACTTATGTATTTTAATTAAGTGATTGTTAGAAATGTTTACTAAACTTCTTATGTTTTAAGGCTCTTCTAGATTAAAATTGGACAACATGAAACTTTATACAATGTTGCAAGAGGTGGACATTGATGAAGTTAGTAATTTCTTTAATATTTTATTCAAAAATAAACTACGATATAAATTGGTAGTGATTTTTTATTTGTTTGTTTTTCAACAATTAATCGGGGAAAGGGAACTTGTTGATTCAAACACTAATTATGGTTAAATATTTATTTTTTAAAACATTTTTGTAAATACCCGCGGGTACCCGTGGATACCTGCGGATATGAAAAAAATAGACGGGTACCCGCATAACGGATACCCGACGGATATGGATACGGGTACGGGGCGAATATTTATCCAGCGGGTAGGGTACGGGGGAGCTACTACCCGTACCCTACCCGCCCCGTTGACATCCCTAATTACATCACCCATTAATATTTTTTCATTACTAAACTTCTTTAATATTAAGATAAATTTTTATAGTCGGCTATTATCTAAATATCCTATTCACACAACAACATTAAAATCCAGAAAATTAAAATTACTTTATCTAGGAAAAAAATATTTAAATGAAAGTCATTGATATTCAACGTATTTGAATTTTTTGATTAATCTTTAGATCTAAACACAGAGTAACTAAACACATTCTACAACGAAAGAATTTTTCATCCTTGAAGTATATCAAACAATTTTGTATTGCTCTCAATTTTAAGAAACAATCACACCTGGTTTTGTCCGAGTTGGTGGATAGATCAAGTGATAAAAGTTGGAAAAAAGTGTCTCAAAGGTCGTGGATTTAATTTTTGCAAAAGAATCCTATTTTTTTACTTCTAATCTTTATTTCCTAACATGATTTAGTATGAATCATTGATTAATGTATCACTATCTTTTTTTTTCTTTAAAATATCAATGACTCATACTAAGTCACGTCAAATAATAAATGATAGAAGTCAAAAGAATTACCGTTATAATATGATTGTCCTTAATTTTTATAATTAACATTTTTGAATATATAAGATTGATGGGAGTAAGAAAGATTATGGATACAACTTTTTTCATTAACAAAAATTTAACAACTTGGATAAAAGAAAAAATAATCAATCGAAGCAATTCCACAATCTGATATCACTGAGCTCCTCTGTTGATCATATCCTGAAAACGTGTGAAGGAATTTTCCCTCTCAATCTTCAACTGTTTCCGGAAGTTGTTGATGAATGCATCAGCCATTTTATTGACGTCTTCTTTCTCATTCTCCATCACTATCTTTCTGCTCATCAATAACTTCTTCCTCTCTGAACTTTCACTTTCACCGTTACTCCTCTTGTTGCTCAAGCTCTTTCCATAATCCATGGTAGAAGACAAGACAACGCAAAACTCTAAGCACAAAGAGAAAGTGATTTTGGTGTGGAATGACTTCTTGGTTCCTCAAACATCTAACATTTATACTCGCAATCTAAGCATGTGTTTAGCATGCCCACAAATCTAAGAAAAAACATGGAAAGTGGAAACACTTGAAGTGAGTGTTTTTTTGTTTGTTATTACAAAAGTTGGCAACATTTTAATATTACTCAACTTGCCTTGGCATCGTGGTTTTTAGCTATTATTAACTAAAAAGTAAGCTTTTTTTTTTCTTTTTAAATAAAATATTTCAATGGGAACATTGTTAATCACGATAGCTGCCATAAAAATATAAACGTGTAAACGTGTTTGAATTCTTGGTCAAGATTTGACAAACAAACTATATTGTATTGAAACTTTAGCACCATATGTTATATAAAATGCAATCACTTTTTACTTTTTTTTTTTTACAATTTATTTTATGTGTATGTATTTCGAAATACACCTTGAAATCATAGGAAAAGTTTTGAATCCAATTTGCCAATGAGGTGATCTAACTCTGACTCTGCTCATACCTCGGAAACTTTTAAAATAAAATGAGGATTTAATTAAAGACTACCAAAATACTAATTAATTTTCTAAAGTTCAGAAACTTTTAAAAAGAAATTAGATTTTGTAAAGACTACCAACAAGTTGAAATAAGATAATTCAATTCATCTTAAAAAGTAGGTTGAGTTTATTTTTAAAATTCAAATTCCCTCCAAATTAATTTCATGTCATATCTCAGTTTTGAAAGTAGTTTACTTCATTTTTTTTTCTTTCTTTATTTGTCTATAAGTACTTACTAAGAAATTAAAGCTTAACTTTTTTAACAAACAAATACAGTGAAAAACTAATAATACTAATTTTTAATAAAAATATTCTAAAATTGCCGAAAAACATTCGTCTTTCTGATACAGCGAGCACAAAAAATAGAACCTTTTTTAATATATTATCAATCCTTCCCAGAGGTACTAAATTAAATTCATATATATTTTTGTAGACTTAAAAGACTAATTTATCACACAAAATACGGAAACCAAAACCAAATTTAACAAAATAAAGATGCACACTAAAAACACTATTTTTTTTCTCTATCTATATTGGATATATTGGATTTTTTTTATTGAACTTTTGGAGTGTTTTCTTTCGTTGGTGGTGGGTGTGATAGGAAGAAAAAGAATGAAAGGTTGTGAAACAAAATTATTAAGGATTTTTATTCAAATAATTTTTATATTTTTATGATAATTAATTTGAACTTGGTTAAAAAAAGTCTTTGGTTAATTTATTCATTATTACTTCTCCGTATAACCCTATGAAATAAATTTTTAATCAAATTGTTATTCATTTCTTATTTATCAATACTTTGATATCTTTACGCAAATTTATTAATATAGAAGTTATTGTAAAATAGAACAAATGAGAATAAACAATTTATTTAAAACCACGTTAATATCTAAATGATCATAGTACTTTAAGGTTATTTCACCAATAAAGGAATTTTTTTATATTATTTGTTTGAAATTTGTTATAAAAATAAAACAATTTTAACAAAAATTAATTTTAATATTTAAAACAAAAAGTAAATAACAATGAATGTGAATAATAATAAAAAATAGTGTAGTGTCAAAATACCGTTGTCTACCGATAAATTATACTTTTTCCTTTTTGTAAAATGTCACTTTTAAAACTTTAAAGTTATTATGATATCAGTCCGGTCAGTGATCATGATCAAAGACAGAAAGAGACTAGTGACCAACAATATAAATGATAAGGATGATTTAACAAAAATATTATAAGAACTACTATTAAAATTTTTTATATTTAATGTGATTTTTCTTACAAATTTATTAAAAAATTTACAATAATTTTTTTTTCTGTCATTTTTTCTAAAAATTTTAATTAGTATGTAATTTTTTCGTATGTAATTATGTTTTATAAAATTATAAAATTTACAAGTATTTTTTACAAAATTTGTAATAAAAAGTATTTTGTAAAAATTATTTTGTAAAAAAATTGGTAGCAATTTTTTGTAAATTTTTTTTTACAATAAAATTTGTAAGTATTTCTTAAGAACAAATTTTCAAAACAAAATTAACAAGAAATATGAGTTTTTTTTAGTAGTAACTAAAATATAAAAAAAATAAGGTAAATTACAAGGATTATAAGTGTATTTAAGCTAATTTTAATTACTCTCTTATACTTTGGTTCACTTATTGAATATTTTATTTCTTGAACATGAAAAATATGAATAAAATGTAATAAACACAAAATGAACATTTTGCACCAAAGAGTTAAAGAAAAAACATTAACTCAAGCAATAAATCATTTACCACTTGTTTTATACGTATAAATGAGATTTTTTAAGATAAATAGAAAATAAATATTGTATTACTTTAAAGGTTGTACATATTATAAAATAAATTCGTTTTTAATTTCTCTATAACACTTAAACTTTTTAAAGTTCGAAAACTTCAGACTTTTATGTAAAATGTTATTTGGTTCGAATACACTCTCTAGAAGACAGATAAGTTTGAACTATCAGATTATCAGTTCTTTATATCTATTTTCTTCTACATCTGTGATTTGTGTTGCAATAATCAATCTGTTAATTTGAATTTATAGTAAAGTGGTTAGTTTTGACAAGGCTTCTTTGAAGCAAGATAGGATTTTCCTAACTCTTCCATTTTTTATGTATTTTTTCTTGAATAGCCCAAAATTTTAAGGTAAGTTATTTAAATTTAGTTCATTTGGATTTACTTGAGTAAAAAGTTACGTCAGATAATAATGATGTTTGGTCCAGATGTAATTATTTTAATGTAGATTGACCTTTAAATAAAAAAATAGTGATTGTTTGTGTTCTTGAATATTTAATCAAAGTAGATTTAGAGAATATGAATCAATTAGATCAAGTGATTAGTCTCAAGCAAGTTAGAACTTCTATAGTTCTTATGTTTCCTAAGTATTTTTGTTAAAGAACATAAAATTTCAAGGAAATTATTTAAATTTAGTTAACTTGAACAAAAGCATTTCATAGTTTAAACTTTTAAGCATTCTCTATGTATCCTTTTTTTTTATTTCTTATAATTAACTATAGTTAATTTAAAAGAATAAATAAAAAATATTAATTAATATATTTTAAACAATAACGAATGAATTTTAAATTAAGATAACATTTTTTTCTAAATACGCAATTTAAGTTAATTATCACGTTACTTTATACCCTATTAACTCAATAATTTACTTATAACATTTTAATCTTTTATTAGAAAATAATTTACTCAATACTTTTAATTTAGTTTCTGCATATTAAGTTATAAAATAACTTACAACTTGTTAATATATCATAGATAGGGATCTTATTTCTGCATACAAAAACAATAAAATGCTTTAACCTTTTAGAATTGCCAATTATAATATATTAAAACTATATGGTAATTCTTTCTCTTTTCCTTTTTCTATTCTTACATAATTTAAAACTAAAAAAAAATTATAAAACTCAAATCATAAAATTCTCTTACATTAGCCTATCCAAATATATATATATATATATATATATATATATATATATATATATATATATTTAAAATCTTTGATGGTTGACTACAACACTGAACAATCCTTCTCGTATCACAGCAATTTAATTGAAGAAGCTAAAAAAAATTGTAAACATTTTTAGGAAATAATCAAGTGTGTTTGCGCCGAGGGTGGTAGATCTAACTCCAAGAGTGAGTGATTACTGGGTAGTTTATGAACGAACTGAACTACTTCACTCTTATTTCGAAAAGAAAATCCGATTTACAACATCAACAGGCAAGGCATAAGCTGGATCTATCGGTTTCACTCCTGGATATTCAAGAAGAGAAAGTCCTGTAAAAAAAATCAACGTCCCTAGTTTTTAGTATGATTGGAATAAGAAACACATGAACAAAACCAAAAACGTTGTCGTCAGATAAATGGGCTTGTTCCCAGATGACAAGATTTTAGCACAAAAAATGGAACAAAAAACAATAAAAAAGATGAGAGGTACTCTACCTGCAACCCCGAAGAATGTGTGAAATACATCCACGGCATCATCTGGCCTGTCTGAAATCCCACCATTTTCTGTGTCCTTACAGTTTCAACATACAAATTATTTCAGAAATACTAACCCGAAAGTAGTTTATGCACGAAAATAAAAATAAAACAAAGAATATGCAGATTTATAAACACCGTAAAGACATTGAACAACTAACCTGGCAGTCTATGATAAACCTTATAAGCTTCTCCTTACTGATCCAATGAACTCTATCAATCATGGTCAGGCTAGAAAGAACCCACCACGAGTAGCAGACCTGAGATGATCTAAAACCTATTAAGAGAAATGAGCATATCACATAAAGCAATAAATGTAAATTTGAAAAGATTTACTCACATCAGGAAGTTTCTCAGGACGCCCATTCAGACCTCCAGATTTAACCTGTCGCTCACATAACCACCAACCTAGTAGGTCCTTGTCAACAAGATCTAGTGACCCCGTTATGGCAAGGGCTCCCACACAACAAAAAACTGACAATAGGAAAAACAAATATTTTATAAGGAATATATTCCCAGATGATGATGATGGATGAATTAACGAGTTTTAACTTACACAACATTTAAACTACAAGACAATTACTCTCTATATTAATGTTTAGAGCTTTCTTAGTGTGCTGCCTAGATAGGATTAAACAGATTATCCATAACTTCAGAAAATATATTCCAATTTCAAATTATGCCTTTCATGTGGGGAATAAGTAAAGAACATAATTGTTGAAGGAAATAGTATTAGTACATTCATCGAGTAAGTGATAGAGAAATTAATAATTTAAGTAAAGATCATGATAATATTACATACTTTGACCAGCATGAGATTCCCCACCAGGGGTGCAACCAAAACCACCATCCATATTTTTGCAACTTATAATGTACTTCACAGCTTTCTCCACATTTATTTTATCCAAGCGATGTAATATTGATAAGCAACAAATAGCAATATATGAGAACCTAAGACAAACAATTCAGTGGATTTTAGTTAAAAATACAGTAACCTCTTACATGCTCAATAACGAATAAGGAACTTAAGAACAGTACCGCGTATCAACTTCACCCCACATATCCCCTGAAAAGGATCCATCTTCATTTTGCAGGCTGACAATATCTGACAGATATTAAGTACCAAAGATCCAGTATACTTTTTTCACTGATGTAATCTTAGTAACTAATCCATCAAACTCCACTAAAAATCACAATAAAATCTTTTCAATTATCTTTCGAAAAAGCACAGCATGATAGCCAACTAAAGCTTCCTGATAAAAAACAGAAATATACCATTTCAAAAAACGGGAAAAAGAACAAAGTTTCTTCTGTATCGCAAAATATTTGTGAATACAGATTATAGGACCTTCAAAACCAGTCAATAAGTGTAAGGATACAATTTGTCACCTTATCTACATCAATAACGTCCATCTTATCAAAGAGAGCCAACACCTGCACGGCACTTAGTGTATACAGGATGTGCGGGTCATGACCAACATTTCCACCAAATCCACCTTCACAACAACACGATCTCATAAGAAATTATCTATAATGCTGATGTCTAAAATAATTCCAAATACAAAGTAAGGAAACAAATTAAACATTGAACAACCTGACTCATGTTGACAACTGAGCAACCATGAAGTAACCTCATCAACATCAACAATATCAAGCTTTCCCAGAAGATCCAAAGCAGTCAATCCCCAGTATGCCCCACTCATTCTCAGATGCTCCATTACCACAGATTCAAAATTATCTTTCCTCTGGAAAAATAAAGAATGCGTAAAAAGAAAAATGAACACATCCAACCTTTTAAGCATAAAAGAAGAGTTTGCAAGTCATCCATGTTTTGGATAATCAACTCAAGACAGTTTCTTCTTCTTTTCAGAAAGAATGTATTATGTATAAACAGGAAGCAAACCTTTTCAACTGATAATATGTAGCGAACATGTTTCTCAGTTGCCAGCTCTGCCATCTATTCCAAGAAAAAAATTAGAAAGATTAGAATCGGCGATTGTAAAAGCCTACACAACCCATTCATTTTGTCCTTTCTAAAAGAACGGAATAGAAATGGTTTGATAACTACATAAGATATGAAATAAACAAAGCCATAACTGCTAAGAAATTATAATGCTCAGCGCACAAGACATCCATAATACAATTACTGACTCACTTTGCAATTACAGTTTTAATTTGTGGTCAGTCAACTATATTTGATATTTCAACGAAAACAAGCGATAAATCATACGTTAAGAGGGAAAGTTTCCTCTCCATTAGATGAATCAGTAATAATTAGTCAAAGGATCAAGTGGAGGAACATCAAATCTTAAATTCTAGGTTGCACAAAATGTACCAATCAAGATCCCATGATCAGGGGAACAAATACTTCACACATTATACCAGTCAATCAAATCTGGTTTATACTTCATCAAAATCTAATGTCAACCAACCAAGGACAAAAAATAAAACTAACCTCTCATTAAGCATAGAGTCGTCATAAGTCATAAACAACACTCCATGGTTTAGTAAACTATGAACAAATCCATCCACCCTGACTTTTTGTGATGGAAATAAATCTTGTATTTTCAACTTCTTAAGAGCTCAGGATTCAAAATCACAGTTCTTGACAGGAAGTACTCATTCAATAGCACTTATTGGCATCCCTAACCAAGCAGGTAAAAAACTAACGTAGCAAACCAGCTATATTGCTTCAAGTACAAGTCATAAAACCACAGCATACATAGTCATATAGAAAGATATGTTTTCCTCAATTTTAAAGATTCCTAAGCCAATGCTAACAATCTAACAGATTGACTCCTCAAATGCAGAAACAACATAAATAGTGTCCTATTGATTTATGTCCATAACTGACAAACCACAACAACACGATATAGTAAAAGAAAATAAAAAACCTATAACTACTAGCACAAATTCCACAAATTTAACAGAATATTCAAACAAAACAGGCTTTCCATACGCCATTCCAATTCCAAGAAAAGCCAGATTTCACGAAAGAAGAATCGATTCAAATATCCTACAAAGGGCTATGGATTGAAGCGCAAGATACGATTCAAGCAAAAAAACACAAAAGTGATGAGAAACAAAAAGAGATTTTCCCAATCCCTGAGTAGCATAGCATTTCAAAAGAAAGAAAGGAATAAAATGCAGCCAAAAAGAACTTAGGTAAAAGCTCCGATTTAAGAGTACGATCACATATCCTTACACTAAAAGCAACAATATAGATATCGAGCACTCACAAATCATAATCAAGAAAGCAAACGGAACACTCAAGTCGCAGCAGAGATGGAGGGTTCGAGTAGAAGAGTCTGAGAGAGACGACAGAAAGAGTTCTCCGTTCGTGCTCGTGTGCGTCTTTGTCTTCGTGAGAGTGAGAGACAATGTTCGTTACTTCGTGAAGAAGAGTGAAGACGACGAAGGAGAAGCGAATCAGGGCAAAGACAAACCCGGATCAACTCACTCTGTTCGTCACGACCCGACCCGAACCGGAGACCCGGGTTTACAAATATTAATACATATATGGGCTTAATAGAACTATGTGTTGATTTGTAACATGGGTAGTTCAAAATTGTTATTTTTCAAAATTTTACTATTAATTACTAACTATAATTTTTATTAATAGCAAGACTAAAAAATAAAATAAAGAAATAACAAGAAGAGAGAATTGTTATTAAGAGAAGATAAAAAAAGGAGAAAAGAAAAAACTGTGAAACAAAAAGTAACAATAATTTAAAGCGAGTTCTAATTGAAGCAACAATGATTTGGTGACAGAAGAAAGGGACTAAATTTTGGAAAATAATAAATACTCAGTTGTAACTAAATAAAATTGAGCCAAACATTAAAAATGTTGCGATGAGCATCGGTAATTGTAAGCAATGTGTTACTAATCTGTGATCTCAGATCATGAAGTCCTTGAATGCCAATTTTATACTTCCTACAATCATATTTTGAATTATTTTAGAAAATTCATTCCGAAAATTTTATTGCATGATATTTCAGATTAAATATTTTTAATTTTGTTCACATAATAAAAATATAAAGATTTTGAAAGATTATTTTCTTCTTTCTGTGAGAGGTGAACCAGAAACCATTTCCATACTAGAAGATGCTTGTTTCTGCAATCCTACCTTTTCTCTCAATCTTTCTTCTAATGGCGGCCTCAGATCCTGTTGTTGAAGACGCCATTCTGCAGTGTCTCTCTCTTCATTCGAACCCTTCTTATCCAATCTCTTCTGTCACGTATTTCCCCAACACTACCTCGTACATTCCCATCTTGCAATCCTACATCAGAAACCTCAGATTCACTTCCCCCACTACTCCCAAACCATTGTTCATCGTTGCCCCAACTCACATCTCCCACATCCAAGCCTCAATCATCTGCTGCAAAAGTTTCCAACTTCAGATCAGGATAAGAAGTGGGGGGCATGACTACGATGGTCTTTCATACGTGTCACAGTCTCCGTTTGCGATCATGGACATGTTCATGATGAGATCAGTGGAGGTCAACTTGGAGGATGAGACTGTGTGGGTTGACTCCGGGTCAACGATTGGTGAACTTTATCATGCGATTGCTGAGAGGAGTAAGGTGTATGGTTTCCCAGCTGGGGTGTGTCACAGTGTTGGTGTTGGAGGACACTTCAGTGGAGGAGGGTATGGGAACATGATGAGAAAATTTGGTCTTTCTGTGGATCATGTTTTGGATGCTGTGATTGTGGATGCTGAAGGGAGAGTCTTGGACAGGAAGAAAATGGGGGAGGATCTTTTCTGGGGGATTAGAGGAGGTGGGGGTGCTAGCTTTGGGGTCATTGTGTCGTGGAAAATCAAGCTGGTTCCTGTCCCTGAGGTTGTCACGGTTTTTAGAGTTCAAAAAACATTGGAACAAGGGGCCACCGATGTTGTTCATCGATGGCAGTATGTTGCCGGTAACATGCATGATGAATTGTTTATTAGAGTGGTTCTTAGTGCTGTCAAAAGGAAGGGTGAGAAGACAATCAGAGCCAAGTTCAATGCCTTGTTTCTTGGAAATGCACAAGATTTGGTTCGTGTGATGAGTGACAGCTTCCCTGAATTGGGTTTGGTTGGTGAAGACTGCATTGAAATGAGTTGGATCGATTCGGTGTTGTTTTGGGACAATTTTCCAGTGGGGACTTCGGTTGATGTTCTGCTTGAAAGGCATGATACAACCGAGAAATTCTTGAAGAAGAAATCAGATTATGTGCAGCAACCTATATCCAAAACTGGGCTTGAAGGTGTTTGGAGTAAAATGATGGAGCTAGAAAAACCTGTTCTCGCACTGAACCCCTATGGTGGGAGAATGGGTGAGATTTCGGAGATGGAAGTACCGTTTCCACATAGGGCTGGTAACTTGTACAAAATTCAGTACTCTGTGAATTGGAAAGAGGAGGGTGAAGATGTTGGTGACAGATATTTGGATCTGATTCGGAGGCTCTATGATTATATGACGCCTTATGTGTCAAAGTCACCCAGAAGTTCATATCTGAACTATAGAGATGTTGATATAGGGGTTAATGGACCTGGAAATGCTACTTATGAAGAGGCTAGGGTTTGGGGTGAGAAGTATTTCAAAAGAAACTTCGATAGATTGGTAGAGGTGAAGACAAAGGTAGATCCAAGCAATTTTTTCAGATATGAACAGAGTATACCATCACTTGCAGCATTTAGTGTTGGGATAATGTCAGAATAGAAGATTGGTTGAAGAGGTATAGAATAATGGTTTGATTCAGTAGTATAAAAGATAGCAATGAAATTTGATTGGATAGTGAAGGGTATGTATTGTAATTCTATTTTACCTTATGAAAGACATTTGTAATATCAATTGTATACTAAAATTGCTACACCAATTATAGTAACAAAATACTATTATTTAGCCACTGCAGCAATTTCATTATGCATAAGACATTTTGATGTGTTCTTTCTCCTTCACCAACGCTATTTGTCTGTTCATCAATAGCTTCTTCTTCCTATCTGAACTTTCATTGCTGCTCTTGTTGATGCCACTGTCAATGGCGAAGTCCTTGTTTTTAGTGTATATATTTGAATAAGAGGAAAATTCAAATTATAGATTAGAAGGTTTTTTATCCTTCTGGTTAAGAATAGTATCACCCATACTTTCTTTGGCTCTCCTCCTTTTCGTTGAGACTTCCTTATTTCTTGAATTTTGTTTGATTCTATTAATTGAAATCCAATTTCAAACTTAAACTATAATTATATATTTAAAGATATTTAATTAAAAGAAAATAATCAAGTCATAAACCTTATGGATCCATGAAATATTAATGAAAAAAACTATGAATTATTTTTATGAGCAAAATTATTGTTTTTTTTTTTGTCATACTTATCCTCTCATAGATCCTTTAACTCCTTTCTTCTTGTTAATTCATACACTCATCATTCTCCATTTGTTTGATGAATTTTTTTTCACACATTTGTAAAATCTGCATAAAAAGAAATTTGATTACTCGCATTAAAATCAGAACTAACATTATAATCCATGAGATAGATCTATCTCATTAACATTGTCATTAATTGTCTTAATTGTCTTTAGCCGTCGGATTAAAATCTTTTAGAAGCTATTAGTTATTAGTATAATTGCATAAACTTCTTTATAAAGACTTCTGCATAAAAAAATTAAGAAGAAAATTAAAATTATTTTTTCTGCATGTAAAAAATAGGTTATATATAAATTAATTTATACATTATATTTTTAAAAATTTTATTTTAACTTATTAAAAACTAGTTTCGACTTATTGATAAATGTATTGTTTTTAGTTTCTTTTAAATATTTATCAAAAAATTTATCTTAGAAAAAATGTCAAAAATGAATCTGAATTTTTACTCTAATATCTACTAAACTTTTAATATGTACTGATATCGTATATAATTCTTTTTAATATATTTTAAAACATAAAAATTAATATTTTAAAAACTAATTAAGAAACAGCACCAAAAACAATAAAATCACATTATCTGTGCTTCCGATTGAACAAGTGCTTTCGATTAAAGAAGTGAAGAAGAACTTTTACATTCCACTTTCTAGATCCTATGAAGAGACAAATTTAATGACGATAAATTTCACTCAAAATGCAAACAGATTTCAATGATTATTATTTCTGTTCTCAAAATAAAGTGTTTAATTTGAAGAAGACAGATGAGAGAAGCAAGAGGGTTACAGAGGAAGGAAAAGATTGGGATTGAGCAGCGATCCTCTGCGGGCGCACCCAGGTACATCTTGGAAGTCGGTGACGGGGAATTCCTGCGAAAAAGCTCCGACGAAAAACTGAAGCGTGCCGGAATCTTGGTGGAGCTTGATTCCGGTGACGGGGAGCCAGAGGAAGAGTTTCTGGCCCTGAATCCCTGATACATGGGAGACGGAACCGTAGGTGAGGGTGCCCTTGATTAGGGTACTGTAGTACACCAACTGGTCCTCCCAGTAGACGTAGCAGGGAGCATCTAAGTGGATGATGAAGGAGCCGTCGGAGGAGAGTGTGTAGGAAATGACGTTGTTCGGAAGAAGACCCTTCGGGAAACCGTACTCAGGGAGAACATCGTGGATATCTGGAGATCCTGTGCTTGATCCCAGATCTCCATGGAAGAGGATTAGGAACGTTGACAACAGAATCAGCTTCTGTGGGGACATGGCTTCACACTTAGCCCTTCAATAATCATCCAAACCCATATATGTATGTATCCAGATTATTATACTATTATCCACTCAATACATTTTTTTAGTAGAGATAAATTAACTTGTACAACGCTTTCATTTAACAAAAATTTACATTTAATTAATCCAAGTAGTTTATCTTAATTATTCAATTACTTACTCTAATTAATCATAAGTATGCAACAAGAATACGTCATTAAAAAAAGTCAATCTAATATGTATCAAGATGCTATCTATACATGATTGAAAAATATCTATACATAGTATTACACCAAGAAACTTACATAAGACGATTCTTTAAGAAAATTATCTTCAAAAAGTCATTGAGATCTTTCTTCTTTTTTTTAATATTGGAAAGTGTTGAAAAAGAAAATTGGAAGACTTTTCTTTTTTAAGGGTTTTTGTGGTTACTAAGTAATATCAAAAGATCAAGAGTGAGTCCTCTCGAAAAATCTAATAGTGTTATCATATCAGTTTTAAATTTATTTATACGATATAATTTGATTATATTTTAGTTTATATGAGATCGAAAGAATGAAGCTACCAAAGTTGATGTGAGAGGTTCTGTCATTGATGATGCCACTTGAAATTGGAATGGCAGTGTAGCTTGCTAATTTCATTAATGATGTGAATCAGTTGTATAGGGAAAGATCAACACGCGAGCTTTTAACTGAAAGCTTGATTTTGCACAGCGCATATGAAAGCTTGATTTTAACTGTAGGCTGGATTTTCAATGAGTTCTTGAGTAAGAACATAAAGGTGAGAGTTCAAATTTTCCTATAATAATAGATATTGCATTTCTAAGCTCAATCTCACATTTAAATTTCTAATATTTAATCTAGAAGTTGAATAAATAAGTTAGTAAATTGAGTTGATTATAGCAAGCTGCTTGAGACATTTTTGTTTTCATTTGTGATCAAAGGTTGGTTTAAAATGGATCTTTTTTGTGCATAGTATTTTCTTGTGGGGTACATGACTTGCTAGATAGCTTAGCAGTGAAGGTTTTCTTCAACCAGTATTGCATAGCCACACAATATGCTCTAGTAACCCTTGGTTTTCATGGGTAACTTTTTTTTGTTTCCTACCAGTGACTCTTTAACAACTAGTGCAGAGTTTTCTTTACTTTTCAATTCATGTTCACACTATTTGCTTTACATGATCATGGCTTTTGGACATAAGAACACTATCAGAATGTTCAGCTTACTGTTTGAATCATGACCCACATGCCACTTTACCAATCCTCCAACGTTAAAGTGTCTACATCCCTAAGCTGCTTTTCTATCTTCTATGCTTTTTCTTTCGTATTTGTCTACTTTCTTTGAACTGTACTAAGATTCCACAACCTTTCTTTTGCCTTCAATTATTTTTCCTTTTTCTTGCTCATTAAGCCTTCCAACTCTCACTCACTAGCCCCCTTCTAACAAGATAATCTCAACACTCTCAATAGTTTCTTGAGTTTCAAACTTGGACGACCAACATCCAACCATGGTGAGAACATCCTCCAAGAAGATCCCAATTGTTATACCAAGCGATGATGAAAACTTTTACACTGAAGTTTCTACACCCTCAAAACGCACACCTCCTTCAGCCTCTAAGTTGCACAGAAATGACAAGTCAATTGACTCAGTTTCAGGTAAAGCCAAGAGAAGGCTGTGCATGTGTTCAGAACCTGATATTGAGGACTATGGCGATTTTCTAAAGAAGAAGGAGAAGAAGATCAAAGCAGATAACAACACGTTACTCCACCGGTTTAGGAGCAAGAAAGGCTTGTTTGTCACCGATGTCACCAAAACTGAATGGTGTGAGAGGCAAATGGAGTTTTCTCTTTTCTCGGAAGAATGGAAGAACAATGAAGGCAAGCCAATGGATTCTGGAGGAGGAAGGAGGAACAGTGAAGCTATGAAAGCTGGTAGAAATCGACATGTTCAACTTGAACTGGAGGTTCACTCTTGGGTGGAACTGAAGGTGAAGTCACGTGAGGATGACATGGCAATGAAACTTGTTAACTTCATAAATGGGGTGAATCAGTTGGTGTGTGATGGGTTAACACGCGAGCTTCCAATACTGAGTTTTGCTTTTGCAGAAGGCATATGGATGGTGGGGAAGATCGATGAAGTTCAAATGCCTAAAGCAAAGAAAGATCGTAATCCGATACTAATTGAGACAAAGACTCGTTTCCAAGACACGGTTCCTTCAGAAGCACAGAAAAGGAACGGAAGGATTCAGCTAATGTGTTACAAGTATTTGTGGGACAATTTAGTTGCACATGCTCATCATGATTTCCCACGCAAACAGTTGTATGATTATTTTGAGTTGAATCCACGTCGTACTCTAAGTAAAGATCTACAAGCAGCGTGTGAAGAATCTGGATTCACAGCACTGACCCTTGGTGATGTGGTGAGGTGTTACCAAAATACATGCAAGATGCTGCCACCTTCTAATAAGAAGTTAGTGTTGAGATACGAGTCTCAGAGGGACCATTCAGTGCTGGATGAAGAAAAGATTGCATATGATGAGGGTTGGGTGAAGAGTGAAATAGGGAATTGTCTTGAGTTGTGGCTTGGACAGAGAGAAGCCAGTTATGTGGCTGAGGATGAGCAATGGAAGTGTGGTTACTGTGATTTTGTTTCTGAGTGTCTAGGATACACTGATACCGACAGTGAGAGCACTCAATTTGTAAGTGATTACTCAAGTGAGTAGAAAGAAATGTAATGTGATGTAGCATAACAAAAATAACAAAAATTCTGCAGTCATTTTATACACTCTTTTTCAATCTTATCTTTTGTTAGTATCAGTAAATTCATTCCTACTTGTTCTTCACCGTCAAGCCAAGTTCCCCTGCCACAATAACAGTGGTAGCCATATCCAGAAACATGCCATGCTCCACCACCCCAGCAAGCTGCAGAATTGCGTCACTGGCAGCTTTCAAATCCCCGAAACTCCTCTCGAAATACAAATCCACGATGAAGTTCCCATTGTCAGTGACAAAGGGCTCATCCTTCTCCCCAAAAGTTCTAAGCTTTGCAACACACCCAGCCTCCTCAAACAACCTGCGCAACCTCTCAGCGGTGAACTTCCAACAAAACTGAATAACCTCAACGGGCATGGCCAATCCACTCCCCCCTATATAGTTCACGAGCTTGGACTCGTCAACAATAACAATAAACTTCTTGCACGCGCTCTCCACCATCTTCTCCCTGAGGAGGGAGCCGCCGCGACCCTTTACGAGGTTGAGGAAAGGGTCAACCTCGTCGGCACCGTCGATGGCCAGATCGACGACGGGGTGGGAGTCGAGATCGGACAGGGGAATCCCAAGGGAGAGTGCCTGTTCGTGGGTTTTCTTGGAGGTGGGGATTCCGACAATGTCTTTGAGTTTGCCCTGTCGGAGAAGTTCTCCGATGCGGTCCACGGCGTGCTTGGCGGTGGAGCCAGTACCGAGGCCGAGAACCATGCCGGATTCGACGTACTCGACGGCCTTGTAGGCGGCGATCTTCTTGAGGTTATCTTGGGTGATGATGACGGAGGGGGAGGAGGGGAGGAGGAGGGCGGAGTCCATGTCGGCGGTCTCGGTGGCGGTGAAATGCGGGTAAGGAATGGCCATCTTAATGGTGGAGGAAATGGGTGAAAAGACCTAAACTTGCCACGCACAGAGGTTTAAACGTGTGGTGGAAGCAGAAAGGAGAGAGATAAGGTTGAAGGGTTAGAGAGGGATGAGAATGATTATATAGAAAAAGGGATAATGAAGAAAAAGGAATTTGGTTCAAACACTGCGTTTTTGTTGTTTGAAGAGAAATTGACATGTCCAGAAAGGAGAAAGAGACACAGAGAAAGATATTCGAACCAAGAATGCAGGCATGCAGCTTCCCAGTTTTTTGGAGGGATAAACCTAAACTATCTGTATAGTATAGTTCTATCCGCTGATCCATTTCATTCAGTAGCAATCAGTTACTCTTATTTGTTTTTACATCCCATCTTTAATAAATTTGTTTGGATTAGAAAAAAAAGTAAATTTGAATAAAAAAATTGTAATAGATATAATTGATGGATTAATTTTTTTTCTTTTAAAAATTTAAAAGTTAAACAAATTAAAGACATAACCATTAGTAGTTTAGTAAACAATAACTTTTTGTCGTCGAGAAAAAATTATGACTTGAACTCACATCATAAAATTTAATAAAAAATTCAACAAGAGAAAGAATGATATCTTATGATACAAAATACCGTAAATGTATCAGATACGATACCTACGTGATAAGTTAGTATATTAATTTTGAATATAATAAGATATAATATGATATATATATATATAATTTTTTTTAAAAAATGTGAAATATATAATTATTATGTGTAAATAAATTTAAATTATATATATTAAATATTTTTAACAAAAATTTATAAATTATTATTATCATTATTAATTTATGTATTAAATATTTTATTAATAAATATCGGTAAATATCATATAAAAATAAATATTAAACTGAAATACATGATACAACTGGAAGTACAAGTAAATCATATAGAATAAGAAATGTATTGTCATAACAAAAACAGAGGATGCGGAATTAATTCCTAGATCAGGCGTCACTTTATTTTCCTGCACTAAACTTAATTACAGTACTGTGCAAGATGGAAATTTGATTTCAAAGGAATTCTAAATTGTAAATAATAAGTTATTTATATGAAATAAAACATTTTAAATACTTACAATTTAATTTTATTTAAAAGTAAAAGCAATTGCTTCTTTTCTTCTTATTATGTTGTTAGTTTCTTTTTGTTTTTTCCTTTCTACTATATCTTTATTTTTTGTTTTAAATTGATACCTTTATTATAAATTTTATACTATAATTTTAAAATATTACAAAAGGTAAAATACAAAGCGATTTAGATTATTATGATCATGTTTTATTTACAAGATTGAAATTTTATAATTCAACTTCATATCATCAAATACTATACAATAACTAAACAAGTGTTTTCTTGTTCCTGATTTCTATCTTAAAAGCATTGATTCAACACAGAAAAAAGAAAGATAGAACTTGTGCACTGTGCCAAATGAGAGGATATTATTCATTAAGAATTAATTCTTTTCAGTCTGAAAAAACATTCAATGTTCAATGTTCAATGTTCCAAGTCTTCAATTCCAAATTCTCCCATTTTTCTGCATTTCAATGGACCACAGCATGGAACGGTTAACAATGTGAAACCAAAAAACACATTTTTTAGTGATAAACAAGACGTGAAGATTGCTTTTTGCTAATATTCGTATATCAAAGTCAAACACTGTTCATTCATTCCTTCTTTATGTCATTTGTTTTCCTTAATTAAACAATGCACTTATTTTATCCTTTTGTTTTGATTTAAATAAATATCTTTTTATCTGTATAAATATGTTAGATAATTACAAAGGAAACATGCGATAAAAAATTATCTTAAGAATTTAGCGTCAATAATTTTATTTAAGGTTAAATATACTTTTAATATCTAAATTTTTATATATATCTTTAATATATTTTGATGTTCAAATTTAAAAAATAAATAAATATATCCTTCTAGTCTAGTTATATGAAGTTTTTTTAACCTTTTATACTATGTTTCAGATTAATATTTGAGTTGTTTAAATTATTTGACATGTTTTAATTTAAATATTAATTTAAAATATTGTTTAACACTTAAAAAATAAAAAAGTTAATATAATTAGATTAAAAAAAACTATATTCATTTATTTTTAAAATTTAAAAACACAAATATATAAAAATTTAGAACAAAGGTGAATTCTAATTTTACATCTAAATTTAGGAATAAAAATATATTTAATGTTTTTATTTATATGAAATATTTTCTGTCTTTTGCTTATAATAGATTCTTTGTATTATTTGACTATGGTAGCTATGAATTGACCAAACACCATGTTTGTTTGGTAAGTAAGGATGAAAAGTGTATACAATTTGGTTTGTCCTTTTAAAATGAATATTTTTTTATAATGTTTTTTTTTTAGTTTTCTTTTGCTGGGCATCTTATTCTTCGGATTGGTCAATGATTTTGGTCATCTTCTTCACTCCACTGGGCTGAGACAATCCAAAATCTTCATTAAAAGCTTGAGTGCAAGCAATATGTATTTTTTAAGGAGAAAACTTAGAGCTTCGTATTTAGGTGGAATAATTTTATTGCAAAAAGATAAACTATCCAAGAGAATCAGTGATGAAAAAAAAAAGGAATCCAAGAAAAAGAAAATTAAGTTGAACATAAAAAGAGAGAAAATTTACGTAAAAAATAAATTAACTAAAAAATGTTTAATACATAATTTAATTTGTGTTGACAAAAGTTTGATTAAACATTTGTTAAATGAGACTGCAAAATTCTCTCATTTGTTATCATTATTTTCGGTCACCGTGAATCCATCATATGCTTTAGGTAGTTGCACTTCCATGCATTTCTTCCCACACCCCCATAAATTGTGATATTCCTACTTTACCCTTTATTCAAAATTTATTTAAAAACCCTACCTAGAATAATGGGGCATTTCCCGCTCATGCATAGATTGTTATCAATTTGCCGACAGGGAAAGAAACTCTTGATTACAAGTGAGTCTATAAAATCAAGTATCACTCATGCAGTACCATTGATAAATGTAAAGTAAGGTTGTTCATTATTGGGAACCACCAAGTTGAAGGGTTCTACTACATAAAAATCTTTGTCCAAAGGAAAAAAATGGTTAGTATATGTATTTTAAGAAGTGTCAACTTGATCAATAGTCCATGGGTCAATCTTAACCCACTCTTGAATAAAATTTCCTTTTAGGCTGTCCTTAAATGAGAGAAAAAAAAAAGGTTCCAACTCTCAGAATTCCCTCTCAAGTAGGTTACAGTTAGGGCTAAAGTGAATTTGGTCCCACTAAAAGACTACAATTAACTCTTAAAAATAATATCTTGAGTTTCAGTCAAAGATCGAGCAAAGTAAAGATTGAGCAAAGTCGTCTTAGATGGAAGACTAAGACGGGCAAGTCAAGCCAAAGTTGAATTTGTTCAAGTCATCCACAACCAAAACTTGGTTGAATTTGGCCAAGTCAACTTTAATTGAAATTTGGCCGAATTTATCCGAGTCATCCACAACCGAAATTTGATCAAATTCAACCAAGTTGACTTCGATCAAAATTAGGTCGAATTCGACCAAGTCGTCCCTGACAAAAAATATGGCAAAACTTGATAGAGGACCACAACCTCGAATGGGCTCTGATTGAAATTCTGCTGAATTTGAATGAGTCAACCTCGAATGAAATTTTGCCGAATTCAGGTAAGTCGACCCCAACCAAAATTTGGCTGAATCAGTTTCAACTCAAGCCAAAGGTCGAGATGGACCCTCCTCAACTAAAGGTTAACCCTAGTCTATTTGACTAAAGATTGGGACAAGCTTATTCAGATTGAAAGTCAAGACAGAAGAGTGTAAATCGAAGGTCTAATGTTATTTTTTTCATGTTTATAATGAAAGTTTATAAGTTTATCCTGTCCATAGGACTTTTGTGGGTATTTTGATTCTCTGAACTTTTTCAATAAAATACTTTTTGACAGATTGAATTTTTTAGTTCAATTCACATAGGTGAATCGAAACTCTGAGATGAACCAAATTAACACATCTATTTACTCTATTGGTTGTTACCGCTGCTAAAGATTGAAAACTCCATCAATTAGATGTTCACATTTACATGGCGATCTTCAAAAGATGTGTGTAAGAAAATTCCTCTTAGGTTCATGACAGAACACTATAACATGAAGATACCTTGGAAACTCAACTATTTGACAACATAAAAAAAATCCAATGCTTTGCTAGTACCTTTACGTTAAAATATCAACTCACCAATGGAGGAGAAACATAAGAAGAAGAAAAAGGAGTTTTAAGAAGTTAAAACACAAATGAATCACAAACGACAAAAATGTTCACTTTTGGAAAATTGGGAATATATGAGAAAATTACGGGGTGCAAAATTAAACGATGATAAAAAATCTCTTAACTCCCAAGCAACTTTTTTTTTCTATCTCGTGTCCTAACACAACTTGAAAACTTCAAAATTTGGATTTAAATAACAACACACAAGCAACACGGGGTGTATTTATTTATTTACCAAAATTTTATTGTTCTTGTAATAAGATTTGAATCATTCAGTGTAAAACCACCATATTTATAATTACGTTATCGTTCTAAATTTTATAGCTCATATTTATTGACATTAATACCTGTTAAAAATTTTATTTTTGACACATTTTACATTAATTTTTAAACAAAATAATGATATTTTAGAGAGCGTTATAAAACCAAAATAGCGTAATTTTATCACTATTTTTTTATTAAATTGATTACATTTCAATTTTTTTTTATGACAAATATAGAGATGGCAAATAAACCCGTCCCCGTGGGTATTGCCCGAACCCGTCCCCGTTTTGACGGGAAATCCCCGCATTGACTGGGTATGGGTATGGGTATAGGGATGTACATATCCCCGCCATATCTCCATTCTCGTTTAAATTATTAAAATATTCACAGTTAATGAAGTAACCCTATATATATATA
>Ga0214545_1005855_pt1 | contig 21877 bp, 10 predicted proteins | sample CNSS4metaG_FD_160064 | JGI IMG/M metagenome (GOLD analysis project Ga0214545, IMG submission 160064) | Root nodule microbial communities from cowpea collected in UCLA plant growth center, Los Angeles, California, USA - CNSS4 | ecosystem: Host-associated > Plants > Roots > Nodule | place: USA...
TATATATATATATATATATATATATATATATATATATATATATATATATATATATATATATATATATATATATATATATATATAACATGGTATCAGAATTCATTAACATCGTTAAAATTAACTATTGTGTTCATGATTAAGTTTCGGTTTCTAAATAATATAAGATTACTCAGGTAGTGTTTGTTTGAACGGATTTTACAAATTCACCGATTTGCGCAAATTTTACAAAATTTACTGATTTGCGCAAATGGATTGTCATTCATTTTTATGTTCCGTTGCAGTGATTTAAAAACATATGTAAAGACAGATTTGCGAGATTCAATAAAATCTCCATTTACAATTTTATGATTTGCAAACATAATAGATAATTTTACGATTTTAACCTTCTCTTATATTTTTTTCTTTCATAATATTTCAAATATTAATAATTACAAAATATATTATTCTTAAATTATAATTAAAATATATATTAATTATTATTATTATTATTATTATTTTATTATATATATATATATAATAAATAAATTTATATATATAATAAAATAATAATAATAAATAATATTTTATGATGTATAATAATTATTAAAATTAATAATATATATTTATAACAATAAATAATAATTTATATATATAAAAATAATAATTAATATTATATGTCTAATAAAGTATTAATAATATATATAATAATAATAGTTATTAACTAATAATTTCAAATAATAATTATTATTTTAAAGTAATTATAATAATATAATAATTTATTTTTGTATTAATTTTTATTAGTTATTTAAATGATTGTTTTAAAATGTGATATTTTTAATTAATTTAAAAATTATTTAATATATTTTTATATCAAGGGTATTTTAGTAATTATAAAATTTCATCTATTATAATTATTAATTGTATACTTTTTTTTACATTCATAAAAATTTAATTTTTATTTTATTTTAAAATATTATATAATTTTAATATATTTTTTAATTCGTATTAATTAATTATAATTATTTTTATAACATCAAATTACAAAATCATTCTCTTTTTTCATCAAGGGTATTTTGGTAACTTTCTAATTCTATCTATTTTTACAATTTATTTTATCTATCACATCAATAAAATCTTTCACTAGTTTTCATAAAACTTATCTTCAAATCCACTCACTCCATTCTCTAAATCCATTCAAAAAAACACAAAAATTCATCTACCCAAATCTACACAAATTCTTCTTCATACTCTCTTCCATATCCATTCCACTAAAGGAACACTGTAAGGCCTAGTTAATTATTTTTTTCCATTTCTGCCCTAAACTAAAAGGACTGCCCTAGTATAATGGGCCTAAGGGCTGGCCCAGAGGATAAAACCAAACCCTAATCTGCCCTAACACACTTAATTTCACTCATTCGTAGAACGTAGCCGTCTCTCTCCGCTGCCTAAGAGAGCTCTGCTAGGGTTTACGCAATCTCGATCAAACCAAGCTCGACTTTGTTTCTATACTCCAAGTAAGTTTCTGTTAGCTAATGACTAATCTTCCCCGGCTGCGGTTCCATTGTCCCAGTTAGGGTTTCGTAGTAACCTTGCTCTGTTTCTTTGTTTCATCGTGTTCCAGTCTTGGGTCTTCTTGTAGAGTTGTGGTACTCACGACTACATATCGAAGTTTCTGTTAGCTTTTCCAGGTAAGGGAAGCTAGAACCCTTTTCTGTTTTATGTGCTTGTCGTTGGTCTGGTTAGAGTTTCATGATTTATCCGCACTAGTATGCTACTGTGAATGTGGGGAAGGGTTGGTGCTATGGTGTATGCGTAAAATACAGCGGATACACAAGTGAACAGTGGCGGGCACTGGTTTTCTCGCCCAAGCGAGCACGCCTCGCCTAGGCGAGACTAACAGAGGCTCGCCCAAGCTTTTCTGCGCGAACAGTCGCTCAGGCAACTTGTCTCCATTTTTTAGCGAGAGGTGATCTCGCTTAGGCGAGAAGGAGCTCGCTTGAGCGAGAATTCGCAGGGGCTACTGTTCCAATGCTCGAACTCTCGCCTAGGCGAGAGGGGACTCGCCTGAGCGAGGGGATCTCTCTCGCCTGAGCAAGGTCTTTTAGCCTGAGCGAGGCAGGGGCGAGTTATGTGCTTTGATGTGAATGGTCAATGATGTGGTTGCTTGTTTGCTTGGTTTGGACATCTTACATAAATGGTTTGAGGGATAATACCTTGATTATTATATGGGGTTGAAGTGAAAGTGATACATTGCTTTGGGGTGTGTGAGTTGGAAAGCATGAAAAGTATGATTGGTTGTTTATGCATGTTATTGGTATCGTGGGATCTTTCTGATTGGTTGGAGACATGTACAAAGTGTGGGTAGGGCGTAATTCCATGACTCTTGTAGTAAGAGCTCCTGGTGGCGCCTCATCTGTTGGACGTAATTCTATGGACCTTCCTAATGGGAGTCCCTGGTGGCACCTCCCCTTTTGGACTTAAGTCCATGAACCTCGTGGTGAGAGTTCGTGGTGGTGCCTCAACATAAGGACGTAATTCTACACGAGTATCGTGGTGGTGTCTCAAGGCCAGGACGTAATTCCACGTAGGCCACATGGTGGTGCCTCTTGTAAGGGTGTAATTCCGCGAAGGCCTCGTGGTGATGCCTCACTGTTAGGACTTAATTCCACTGTCTTGTGGTGGTGCCTCATATTGTGTATCCGGATAGTCAAGTCTTGTAGTTTTGAAGGGGTTTGGTATATCATGTGTGGGTTCCAGTCATTTATGCTTGATTTTATGATTGAATGATGATTATTATGATGTATGAACTCTATGCACTAGCTTACCCTTTTGCTTGCTTGAATGTTGTGTGTGGTCTTCCTCCTTTGCAATGATCATCAATTTTATTGATGTGAGCAGATGTGAGAACCCGAGGCAGTGGTAATGGCGATGGAGATGCTACAACTTGATGGTCATGGACGGGTATGGACTCACTATGGAGCCCTCAGCTGAAGAAGTTTATTATCTAGATTTACCTTTCTGTACGAGAACTGTTGTTGTTGTTGATTTATGTTATTTGGGTTAGGCAGCGTAGTGCCTCTTTCTTTTGTTATGGATATGTTGGGGTATTGTATACGTCATATCTCGTCTTTCCACACTCTTTGAATATTTAATATATGTGGCGTTAATTTAAATTGATTTTATCTATTTAATTGGTACGTTACAAACACCGTCTTAAACATTATAATAAAGGATTCTTTCAGTCCTGATTTTTAAACGATATAGTATTACTAGAATAGTATACTGGATTTTGTTTTCAAATATGAAAAATTTAGTTTTAGAAAGTATGAATCCAGAGTCAATGACTAAAATAGTTTAGTTAATAAAATACATTTATCTATATTTCTATAGAATTCGTACTTTTACTAAAAACTTTAACTATTTACCGTATTCTATCTAATAAATATAACATGATATTTTAATTATAATAAAATATAATTTTAAATTAAAAAATTGTTTATGTTATATCACATTATTTTTTAATATAAATAATCAAATGTAATATTAATATATTTTCTTTAATGTAAAAAAATAATTACAACCTTAACATAAAATATTAATTTTTAATAAATTAAATATGTACTTAATTATATAATCACTAATAAAACTTAAATAAAAATAAATATTATACTGAAATAATACTTTTTTATTTATTAAAAATAAAATATATTAATATTTATTACAATAAATTTATATTTTGTTTTTCTAAAAACTAGTTTACTACATTTAAAACACTTTTTTTCTTATTTAAATTTTAGGATATCACTAACATTAAGCTATTATTTTTATTTTTCTCTACATTATCTATCTTATACTTTTTAAATTTAAATATATTTCAGAATATAAATTGATCAAAGAGTATTAATTTAACGCATTCTTTAAAATTATTACTAACATAAAATATATTTTATTAAAAGTTTCAAAATTTAAAAGAGATTTTCCATTAATTTTCGAGTGAAGTATATAAAATTATAATTTTAGAAACATACAGTGGTCGAAGTTGGATTTGTATTATTATTATTACCGTCAACACATTTTTTAAATATATTTAATATTATATTAATAAATGATAATATTATAGTATTATTAAGTTTATATAATTTTTTTTATATTTATTAAAAATAAAATAAAATAAATAAAATAAAAATGAAAAAATAAATTTTAATAAAAGAAAAAATTATAAAAAATAATTGTTAATTTTAAAAATTTAATAAATAAGTATATTTTAAATAATAAAATTAGAATCATAAAATGTGCTAAAAAATTAAATCTATTTATATATAATTATAGATATTTATAATTTGAAGTATGGTTTTCCTTTTTATTTTTTAGGCTCAACATGAATTTCAATTATTTTATTATTTTTAAATTATATATTAATTTCGGTAACCACGCTGAAGAAGTTTGACCAATTAGAATATGTAAAAGACACAAGTTACACAGAGAAGAAAAAAAAAAAGAGAAAGAGGGAAAGTTGAGGGAGATGAAAAATGGAAACAACAATGCAGTGGCACTTCAGAACACGCACGTCAAACTTCTCGCCTTCGATCTCCTCTCCTTGACGCACTTTCCTTCATGTTCTTCCGACGCTGCGACGTCGTTTTTCCGCAGAGGAATCCCGATCTCGCGCGTCGAAACCCTTGGCACTGTCACCCTGCGCCACCTCAAGCCCGAGAGGCTCCTCTGCTTCGCCATTGACGACGGCACCGGATGCGTCCCCTGCGTGCTGTGGCTTAACGACGCCAATTCCCCCTCCGTCGTGCGCCGCCGTCGCCACGAGCTTGCTGCGCGCTTCGTCGAAGTGGTGAAGTTTGGAGCAGTTGCGAGGGTGAGGGGCAGACTGAGCCGGTACAAAGGCGGTGTGCAGGTGACCGTGTCGGACGTGGTGATGGAGAGAGATCCGAACGCCGAGATCTTCCACCGCCTCGACTGCATCAGGTTGGCTCGCAACTGTTACAATCTTTTTCCTTCACCTTGTTCTTTAAGAGGATAACAGTAATATTATTATTTTTATTGTCATGCTCTTTATTTATTTTTTTGTTAATTTGTTTGTGGATTCTTTTTATTGTATGAAATGTTATTTATCCACATATTTCTATTATCATATTATCATGTTTGAAGAAAGAATAAAATGGATTTTGTTTGTTAAATTAAAATTAATTTCTTGAAAAATATTATATTTTGATATTGAGCTTTTTATTTTAATTTATGAAAAAGTTAAATTGTTATATCTTTTATTTTAAAAACTTTTTATAGAACAGAAAAAAATGACATACTATATTAAAGAGAGTATTTGATATTTAATTATTTAAAAAAAGAATATTTCATATTTTAATATTTATTATGGAAATTATTGTCATAATATTTTAATTTTATATTTAAAACATAATATTTTAGTTTTGCTCATTGTGTACTTTTTTTTTCATTCTTATTAATCTAGAAGTGAAGAATTAAATGAGAGTAATATTTTTTAACATAAATTAAAAAGATTAATAAATATTTTTTAAATAAAAAGATTAAAGATAAAATTGAACTGACTACAAAACAAATTTAAAAAGAATGATAATATGTTGATAATTAATATTAGTTGCTTATAAAAGAAATAGATGCCACAATTGTTTTATTATATCATGTTATAAAATCATTAATGAATTATATTTGAAAAAAGATTTATCAAAATATTTTGAAATTGGGTATTATTTATTCCATTACTTAATTATTTATCAAAATATTTTAGGTTCAGTTGCTATATCAAGTCTTTACACATAATTCCTATCTTAAAAACATTTTGTATTTACATGTATTACCATAGGACTCGAGTTGCATCAGTACTACTTAGATATGATAAATAAACATGTTTTTATAACTATTGTCCGCCCGAATCCTTCTCCATTTTAATGGAAAATTTCCATATCAATTGATATAGATATAGGTATGGTTATCGTTAAGTCTCCACACATAATTCTTATCTTAAAAATAATTTGTAGTTACGTCGATTACCAGAGGATTTCAGTTGTAGGTGTATCATTTAGGGATGATAAATAAATTCATCTCATAAATATGATTTTAACTCGTTTTTGTTTTGACAAAAAATTTATATATTAATTATGTATGGATACGAGTAATATATAAACTTTTTAGTTAAATATGAAGATGATGATAAATATATACATATCTTCTTTGTGTCATAATATTCATTTCCTTTTCATTTTTATTATTGTTTAAATTATTAAAATATTTATAATTTATTAAATAATCTTTATATATATATATATATATATATATATATATAAATATATATATATATATATATATATATATATATATATATATATCTTAATTGATATTAAAATAATAAAAAAGTGTTGTCAGGTAAAAATGAAGAGGACATAAAAATTTAATATCCATTGAATTTGATTTGAGAATAAAGATGAAACAAAAATTTGACATTTAGTTGAATTGAATTTGGATATATGAATGAGATTATTTTTTTCTTTGAGTTTGGATAGCAAACCCATCCTCATCCCACGTCCCACACCGTTGTCCTACTTAATCACACTATGTTTTAATAATGCACAAATCGTATTTAATATCAATACCCTGTTACAACTCCCAAAATGTTTTAAAGTGTGTTTAATGTCATCTTCACCTTAATAGATTTTACTTTATTTATATGGGATAGTTTTATATTTTTCAACCTTTAATAATTTTTATGCAAAACCATCTTGTCTACCAGCAATTTACATATAGTGAAAATAATTCTGTTTTATTAACAAATTAGATGGTTTGTAAGGGATTTCGAAATCTTTAAATAATAGAGAAAGGATGAAAATTTTCCCACTCATTCCATATGAATGTATCATTCTGAAGCATGTGTAAACTCCAAATTTCACAAACTCTAGTCTCTTAGGTACCATAAATTCATTGGGGGCAAATGGGAACCTTTATCTAAACATGCTCAAACTCTAAAGTTGTTGGGTATTAGGATGAAGAACTTCCAGAACCATTTATACATTTTCTTGTGATTCCCACTTTTCATTTTAGTTTTATGACAATAACAACTTATTCAATTACTTACTTTGGCTTCTTTTGCGTGTTGTATAGCTTTTACTTTTTCCATAAGCGTAATATGAAGATATCCTTTCAGCTCAAGGTTCCTAACTTTATCAAAAGGAAACATTTTTCTTTATCAGCTGATATTCAATGTTGTTCTTTAAATCATTTAAATCAAAGATATTAAGTTTTTCTTTCTTCTAAACTTTGTAATATAAAATACTACATTAATTAAAGATGATATATGTATATTGTATTTAAGTTTGGGTATTTGTATTGTTTAAATTAAAATTAGAAGTCTAGGAGTAGAACAAAATAAAATACAAATTGAATCAAAATTAAAACACAAAAGCAACTCAAAAGTAAAATTAAGATAAGATCAAATATCATATCTAAATGGTGAGATGCAAGTTTGAATAATTATTAATTCAACTTTCATATCTAACAAAACCAAGATTCAATCAATAAAGTAAGAAATTTAAATTATAATAACAGTGTAAGATTATAAATAGGGAAGAGAAAAACAAATTCAGATAGTTGTTTTGTCGTTGTTAGAGTGTTTGGAGAGGGTCATGGTTTTCTGCGTCTTCGTTTCATCAGTTTTGTTGTGCAAGCAAACCATCAAGCGGGGTGAAGTGCGATTGTGAAATCTAGGTGAATTCGTGGTGGTGTGACAAGAAATGTATATATTTTTTTTATTGTTTTTCGAATTTTTGAAGGAAGAACTGGGAAATTATTGTTGTTATTTGAGTTAATGTGAATATTGTTAGGTTGTGATTAAAAAATCTGTTTTAGTTTGTTCGGTGTTGACTTGTATATAAGTCCTTTCTTTCATTCAATTGTATACATTGCTCACCATTATTGTGATTAGACACTTTCACTTTGTCTAAATAAAATCTTCTCAGAGCAGTTTTCCTTTTAGCGGTGCCTTTCTGTTCCAACAACTGGTATCCAGAGCAAAGGTTCGAGGATGGGACCTGGTGCGTTTTCAACAAATCTCCTTGTTCTTGATGGAAAGAACTGGAGCAGATGGTGTGTGCAGATGAAGGCCATTTTTGGTTCTCAAGATGTGGCAAAGATAGTCAAAGAGGGATTTCCAGCCCTAGGTAAATCTCCAACAGATGAACAGAAGGTGCCTACAAATAAAACAAGAAGAAAGATTGCAGAGCAACCGTCTTGATTCATCAGTGTGTTGACGAACCACACTTCGAAAAGATTGCAGGGGCTGCAACTTCAAAAGAAGCTTGGAAGATTTTGGAGCAATGTAATGAAGGGGCCGAGAAATTGAAGAAGGTTAGGTTACAAACTTTGTGTCGTCAATACGAATTGACGCAAATGGAGAGCAACGAGAAAATAGCAGAGTACTTTAATCAGGTTATCACTCATACGAATCCAATGAAGGGCTGCGGAAAGAAAATGAAGGATAGGTCTATTGTTGAGAAAATCTTGAGGACTCTCAATCCAAGATTCGACCATATTGTGGTCACGATTGAAGAGACAAAGAAAATTGAAGAGATGAAAGTCGAAGAACTTCAAGGTTGCTTAAAGGCACATGAACAAAGATTATTGGAGAGAGATTCAGAGAAGCCCAATGATCGAAAAAAATTCTAGAGGTGGTTTCCGAGGTCGAGGTCGCGGGAGAAACTCTAGAGGTGGATATGGAAGAGGTGGTCAGAATCAAGATCAAGAAAAAGGTAACGATGATCATTCTGATAACAGGCAACGAAGTTCCAATGGTTGGCGAGGAGAAAAGAGAAAGACTGATAGAAAGAGAATAAAGTGTTTCAATTGTAATAGAATTGGTCACTTCTCAATGGAATGTAAAACAACACCAAATAGTTCCGATTATGGGGATAATCAGTCAAAGACAAACTATCAAGCGCATATAGTGAAGGAGGAGAGTAGTGAGGCATCAGAGGAACCCGTGATCTTGATGATGGTCACCCAACCAGAGAGGTTGAGTGATGAAATCTAGTATATTGATTCAGTTGTTCAAATCACATGACTGGCCATCGTAAGTGGCTAGTCGATCTTGATGAAAGGAAGAAAAGTACTGTGAGGTTTGCAGACAACAGGGTCATACAAGCCGAAGGTGCAGGAAATGTAGTTGTGACGAAGCAAGATGGTAAACAAGCCATCATTTATGATGTCTTATACGTGCCTGGGATGAAAAGCAATTTGATTAGCATGGGTCAATTGTTAGAGAAAGGATATTCTGTGAGAATAGTTGGCAACCTTCTTGAGGTCTGTGACGCAGCAAAGAAGACTGTGATTAGAGTGCCATTAGCCAGGAACAGAACATTTAAGGTTAGCCTAAACAACCTTGATACTCAATGCTTTTCTGTTGCAGTATATACTGATGAATCCTGGTTGTGGCACCTAAGAATGGGGCACTTAAATTTCAGAGACTTGAGTCGAATGAGTTTTGAAAAATTGGTGAGTGGTCTTCCATTGATCAAGACTCCTATAAAGGTTTGTGAAAATTGTTGGATTAGTAAGCAGTTCAGAACCTCATTTAGTAATTTCACTACATCAAGAAGTAGTGAAATACTACAAGTTATGTATAGTGATGTATGTGGACCATTTGAAGTTCCCTCATTGGGAGGAAATAAGTATTTTCTGCTATTGGTTGATGACTTCAGCAGAAAAATATGGATATACCTGTTGAAAGCTAAGAGTGAGGTGTATAAAATCTTTAAAGAATTTAAAGTGTTAGTTGAGAAGCAGTCTGGTAAAGTTGTGAAGGTGTTACAAACTAATGGTGGTAGGGAGTTTGTTTCAGGTGAAATGGAAAGTTTCTGTAAAGAACAGGGAATTGTACATGAAGTAGTAGCCCCATACACCCCACAACATAATGGAGTGGCAGAAAGAAGGAACCACACTATTCTAAACATGGTAAGAAGCATGATTAAGAAGAAGAATTTACCACACAGCTTTTGGGGAGAGGCTGCCATGACTGCAGTGTACATGTTGAATCCCTGCCCCACCAAATGGCTTAATTCAATGGTTCCGGAAGAGGCTTGGACTGGTGTCAAACCATCTGTCAAAAATCTGAAGATCTTTGGCTCATTGTGTTACAAACACATACCAGATCAGAGGAGAAGAAAACTAGATGATAAAGGAGAGCCAATGATATTTGTAGGGTATAATTCTATTGGTTCCTATAAGTTGTACAGTCCCAAAGAAAGAAAAGTATGTTTTAGTCGAGATGTTCATTTTGAGCAGTTCAGATCTTGGTATGAAGTGGTTTCCACGACGTCTGCAGAAGTGGAACTTAACTGGGAAGAAGACAGTCATATCAAGACCAACACCCAGTGCATAGAAGGAAAATCAAATGACAGACCAACAAGACAAAGAAGGTTTCCCTCAAGCCTTTAAGATTATCAGATGTATCCTGACGATGGCAATCTGGTCCAACACCTGGCCCTGATGGCCAATTCTAAACCAGTAAGTCTTGATGAAGTTATTTCAAGTGAAGTGTGGAGAATTGCCTTGGAGGATGAAATAAAGAGCATTGAAAAAAATCAGACCTGGGAGATGGTAAATCTGCCAAGAGACAAGGTACCCATTGAGGTAAAGTGGGTGTTCAAGACTAAACTCAAGCCAGATGGATCAGTTGCAAAGTACAAAGCAAGATTAGTGGCAAAGGGCTTTATGCAAAGAAAGGGAATTGATTTTTCATAAGTGTTTGCTCCAGTAGCCAAACTGGAGACCATTCGACTGATTGTGGCTCTAGCTAGTTGGAAGAATTGGAGTTTGTGGCAGTTGGATGTCAAGTCCGCCTTCCTAAATGGAACGCTGGATGAAGAAGTGTTCATTACTCAACCTCCTGGATTTGTGAGTAAGGGCAATGAACATAAGGTGTTAAGATTAAGAAAGGCTTTGTATGGCCTAAGACAAGCACCAAGAGCGTGGAACAAAAGGATTGGCAATTTCCTTCATAGAGTTGGTTTCCTGAAGTGCGCCACGGAGTATGGAGTGTATGTCAAGTCTTTAAATGTTACAGAGATAGTGCTAATCTGTTTGTATGTGGATGATCTATTAGTTACTGGAAGTAGTTCAATCTGCATAGGTCAATTGAAAGAAGATCTGAAAAGAGAATTTAAAATGACTGATTTGGGTGCCTTATCATATTTTCTAAGACTGGAGTTTGCTTATGATAGGAGAGGAATTATCATGCATCAGAGAAAGTATATCCTGGAAGTGTTAAAGAAGTTCAACATGTTGTATTGTAATCCAGCAGAAACACCTGCGGAGCTTAGCTTGGAACTTATACAAGATGAAATTGAAGCCTCGGTGGATGAAACTCTATATAGGCAGATGATTGGAAGCCTACGATACATATGCCATAGCAGACTTGAGATTACCTACAGCGTTGGAATTGTAAGTAGATTTCTAAGTGACCCTAAACAATCACACCTGGTTGCAGCTAAACGCATTCTGAGATATCTTAAAGGCACCTTGGGATATGGTCTTATTTTTCTTCATTAAAGCAAAGAAGGTGATCACCTACAACTGCTAGCTTATTCAGACTTTGACTGGAGTGGTGATGCAACTGACAGAAAAAGCACCTCAGGACAGGTTTTCTTGATGTCCGGATCTCCAATATCTTGGAGTTCAAAGAAGCAAATGGTGGTCGCCCTCTCCACTTGTGAAGCAGAATACATTGTTGCGTGTTCTACAGCTTGCCAGGCACTATGGCTCACGACTTTACTCAAATAATTGAAGATGTTTAATGATGACACTGTAAAATTACTAGTGGATAGCAAATCAGCTATTGATCTAGCCAAAAACCCAGTATCTCACGGAAGAAGCAAGCATATCGACACTAAATACCATTTTTTGCAAGATCAAGTCAGCAGGGGAAGCATCAAATTGAAGCATTGTAGGACTGAACTTCAATTAGCTGATGTCATGACTAAAGCTTTGAAGTACGAGAGGTTCAATGAGATGAGAACATCCCTGAATGTTCTTGATTTTCATTTGTAGAAGTTTTTTAATCAGAGAAGGGTGTTAGGTTGTGATTAAAAAATCTGTTTTAGTTTATTCGATGTTGACTTGTATATAAGTCCTTTCTTTCATTCAATTATATACATTGCTCACCATTATTGTGATTAGACACTTTCATTTTGTCTAAATAAAATCTTTTCAGAGCAGCTTTCCTTTTAGTGGTGCCTTTCTGGTCCAACAAATATTGATTGCTATATTTGATTCACATTTGAATGGTGGTGTTTGAAATCGAAATGAATTAGGGATTTTTGTCCTGATGCATTTGGGGTTTTTTGTTGAAATGATTCAGGTGTTTGACATTTACGCTAAAATTAGGTTTTGGTATAGTAGAAAATGGGCTTTTTTGTAACATTTTACGTAAGTTTGTGAAGTCTAAAAAGTTGTGCTACATAGATGGAGAAACATTTCATTCGTATCGTGGATCAAGATGTGGTCTTATTTTAAGGTTGTTGGTATAGTGAGGAGTCGAAATATGTTGGTGATTTCAAGTTATTGTGTAAGCCTAGTACGTGAACCATGAATGGGGATTTGCAACTTGTTTAGTGTGGTTAGGGATGTCATGGAGTTAGCAATTAGCAACTTATGCAAAGGACATTAGAGAAGCAATAGATTTTTATGTTCAACATACAGTGAGTCATATAAAGAAAAATTGAGTTTGTAGAGTTTATTGAAGGTAATAAAAGTGTTGGGATTGATGATTGTCAAGATGGTGTGGGTGAAGTTGGTTATGTTGGTGAGGATGGCGAAGGTGATGTTGATTACAGCAAGAATGAAGAGGGATTAGTTGAACATTTTAAATTAGATAGTAATGAGAAAGAACTATGGAAGATAAAGACGATGGCTTTCGATGGAGGATATACCTCGTAGAAATATCGATGATATTCTAAAAAGATGGAAAAAAATAGTTAGCAAGAAGAATATAGGGTCTGAAGCAGGGGTGCAGACATGGATTTTGGTTAAGGATGTCCCGGCAAATAAAAGTGTTGAGGAGCATGAAATTGACGATCATTACAATAATGAAGGTGATGTTGATGGAGAGAACAACTTCTCAAAGTATAAAGTTGATCAAATGTCTAAAAACTGCAAGTTTAAACTGGCATGAAATTTTGTTCATAAAAATGGCTAAACAAGATATTAGAGAACATGCAGTTTTCATTGTCAAACAACTTGAATTTGTAATAATGATAGTATATGAATTAGAGTTGTTTGAAAAATATTAAATATGGTTTGCCATATTGGTGAAAAGAACTACAAAGTAAACAAAATAATTTAATTAAATATTTGTATTTATATTATCATTTTTAATCACATAAGATAATATTAACTTTTTTATCTTAGTCTGTAATAAGAAAAAAAATTATTAGATCCCATAAATATAATAGCTAAAAGAGGAATTAAAATAATAATAGTTTATTATTTATTGTAAGTAATGAAGAAAACACATTCCAGAAGAAAAAAAGAGATTAAAATATATAGTGCTAAAATATTAAATTATAAACAAAAACTTTAAAACGTGTTAGTCTTATAACTAATGTTAAACTTTTATTAATTTTTTCAAGTTATAAAATGCTAATGTAACTTGTTGAGACTTTGAATCAACATACTTGAAAGAAAAATAACTTTTCAAAAAAATATTATCTATTAATATTCAAATATTAGTACTCAAATATGAAAAGAAAAATATTAACTTTTCAAAATAACCATTCAAAATTATTATTAATACTCAAATATTATATTCTTTATTTAAAGAAAAATATTATCTATTTTCCTTAATAATATTAACTTAAAATGTCATTATATTAATTAATATTTTTGTAATCATATAATGTTATTTTTATTTAATTATAATATTCTTTTTTTATAAAGTTACTTATTAAATTAAACATAAGTATATTAATCTTTTAAGTTATAAAGTATTTAGGTATAAATAAAATATTTAAAATATGTGAGTTTGATAATAGTTTGTGTAACACCTAAATATAATACAAGCCTACATGGTTGTATCTATTTAAAAATATCTACGAAAAGATGGTACTCATGTACAAAATACAAACTAACAAGTGATCACATAAACTACAAATACAATGTTAAGCTATTAAAAGTAAAACGCTAACATCAAATAATGATATAAGAGAAATAACTTTAGTAACAATTTATAAACAATTCAAATTCATTTAATCACAAACATTTCAAAACTATATAAACGACACATGAATCTATATGACAAAAGATATTCAACAATGAAATATCGACTTACACCTTCTAAAATACTCATATTAAGCGCATCTTACCATAAACAAACATTTGATTCAATCCAAGACGTGAATTTACAAGCGAACACACAGATCATGGATTAGAGTAAGCTAATTACAACTAGTTTTGCACATTTACAATGTTACTATTGTTGGAAGTCCCATATCGACTAGAGATAAGACAATCTAAAGTATATAAGTGGGTGCAAACCTCACTTTACAAATTGGTTTTGTGAGGTTGAGTTAGACTTAAAGTCTATTTCCTAACATGGTATCAGAGTCAGACGAGATTTGTTGTTTGTTGGACAAATTGTTCCCCCGCTATTGGACCACCCATAATGACTAGTCCAAGCTCGAGATGTATATACCTTTGCGTGACGGGGTGTGTTGAAAGTCTCACATTGACTAGAAATGAGGCCAATTTAGAGCATTTAAGTGGGTGCAAACCTTGCCTTACATAGCTTTTTGTGAGGTTAAGTTTGACTTAAAGTCCACTTCTTAACAATTGTATCAAATTGAAAGAAATTTTCAAAAGTTTTGTTATATTGATGTACACTTCTAAGGTAAGGGAGAGAAGACATTTACCGTTGATATGTTTTTTTTATACTATTTTAATGTGAGGGATGTCACAAATCCCTTCTTATTTCTTTTACCACTACTTTCATGTCATTTTATTACGTGGAGTGTCCCTAATCCTTCTTAATTTATTCTATTCATATATATATATATATATATATATATTGTTATTTATGTATATTATTATTATTTATAATAATATAATTGATGAGTTTATATTTATGTCCTTATTTAATGTTAAATGTTGGGTATTTAATTGAATTTTAGTGCTTAAAGATTTGACTTAAATAGAATTTTTGATAATTAGACTTATTGAGCTTGCAAGATAAAAATGTTTAAAAAGTATTTTTTAGTTGTATAAATTATTTCTAGATATTACAATTTTTGCTCAAGATTAAATTCATTTAAGATATGAAAATAAGTTGATTAAAGTTACAAAACACCTTAAAATAAGGCTAAAATCAACAAGTTTTGGAAAATCACTCATGTACCCCTTACATTACTTATACACTCATATTTTTCAAATGGGCCACTCGAAACATTCCCTTACACGTCCTAAATTAGTAACTTTCATCCCTCCTTCCACTCATAAAATTAGCTCCAACCAGATGCTACCAAGTGTAATGATCCAACACTTTTCAATTTGTCCAACTAGGAAAAGACACGTGTCATGATCCTCCATACACCAATTTCACTAACCACAGGCTACCACCTCTTCATCCTCAATCTCCCAAACCCTTAACATAGGTCAGCCACCCTCCTCGCTTGAACCAACACTTCGATGTCCACCGTCACTTACCGCACCCAGATCTTTACCACTAGGCAGGTTGGGTGACACACCACCACTACAAAAAAAAAACAACAAAGCATCTCACCTCATCGCATCAGGTCAACCCTTACCCGACAACGACGCCAAATGTGATAACGTTGTCGTGAAGTGATCAAATTAATACTACTAAACTGTAGCAACTTCAGTATTGTTAAGATAATAGTCAACAAAATAGAAAGGGTAAAGTCAACCCTAAGTTGTCTCCCAACGAACACGAAATTGATTCTTAACAAATTAGTTCTTATAAAAATTATACCAAAAGGGTTAGTCAAATAAAATAATATTGGAAAAAGATAAAAAGATATAAAAACACTTATAAAGAAAATAGATTGATTCCCCTGTAATTTCATTATGAAAGGCTATGAATATTAATATGATATTATATTTGTGTATGTTTGAATCTCATATCTACGATCAAGTTTGTTTTATACTAAATCATGTAATGACTTGAGACAGTAATAACTGTTATTTTCTCGGGGTGTTACATAACTTCAACTATAACTATAAAAATATGATCTACCAGGGAAAGACCAAAACTCCCATGGCTGATATTTAAAACAAGTGATTTTTTTTCAGCCATTTATCACACCTCCCATAAGCCTGACACGTGTATGAGGATTTTTTTTTCGACCAATCTTCCACACATCCCATATTTATATTATTACATGGAATACATTTTTGTTTTAATTTATTATGAAATATATTAAGTTTTTAACCCATCAGCTATAAATATAAGAATATGATGTACTAGGAAAAATAAAACATGACTGATATTTTGACACTTGTCAATTTTTTGTCTTTTAGCCATATGTAGTGGCGGATCTTCGACCAATATTTTGGGAGTGCCAAAATTTTCGTTGAATTACTCTTTTGGTTCATTTTTTGTTAAAAAATGTCAAGTTGGTCTTCTAGTTTTTTTAGTCTCTATTTGCTCCATTTTTTTAAAAAAAATTGATGCAATTTGGTTATTTTTGTTAAATTTCTTGAAGCGGAGCAAGGATTGTTCATCATGACTGACTATAAGATTATGTCAGTTGCACCAACAAAGCAAATCATCCTTATTCAACCCTTCAATATTGATTAAAAAATCTTGATCTGATTCAGAAAATTTAACGAAAAATGACCAAATTGTATCATTTTTTAAAAAATCGAGATCAAATTGGGACTAAAAAAACTGGAGGACTAACTTCACATTTTTGAACGAAAATAAAAATCAAAAAAGAAAATTCAAAATATTTATATAAATCAATAAAAACATTGTATTTACTTTTTTTAAGAAAATAAAAAGTAATAAATTATAATTATTGTTATCATTATAATTATAAAATAAATACAAATATTTTGTATAATTTTACTATAATTAATTTTTATTTATAATGGTCAAGTTTCAAATAAAAACAGTCAAATAAAAAAATGATTAAATTAAATAAATGATCACTTAAAAGATAATGTTAATAAAATAATTAATTTTATTTTTAAAAATATTAAAAAGAAAATTGAAAATGTGAAAAACAAAAAAAAAAGAATAGAAATATATTAAATATAGATATATAACAAATTTTAAAATATGAAATATATTAAAAATATTACTTTTTAAATATATATTTAAAATTAAATATTAATTAAATTATGTAAATATAAAAATTTTGGGGGGCCACGGCCCCTATGTCCCTTCAAAGGTCTGCTTTTGGCCTTATGCCACATATCTCATAAGTAAACTATAAATATAAAAATATGATATATTAGGAGAAAATCAAAATACTCATGGCTGATATTCTGACACATGTCAATTTTTGTTTTCATCTGCCACACGTACCATAAGCTTTACAAGTGTATGAAATATTTATTTTATTTTCTACCAATCTTTCACACATCCCATATTTATATTATTCTATTGAATACTGTTATAAAATAAAGGAGAGAAAGAAAATAGAGAGTAGAAACTGATTTTCTGTGTGTCCTTTATCAATAGGAGAAGTCCCTATTTATAGTTACAAAAGACAACTCAAGGGATACAACTCAATGGTTACAATACTAATGATAACATCGATAGCAATCAATCATAGGTAACTACTAACAACTCAATGGACATTCATAAATTTCATAACACTCCCCCTTGGGTGTCCATTGATCAGAGAACGTACTTCGTTAAAACCTTACTAGGAAAAACCCTTTGGGATAAAAACCTAGTCAAGGAAAAAAAGTACATCATTCTTCATTCTTTGATATAATATTATTCATCACATTTTCTATTTCTCCATCGCATGTAAACTTACATCTTTAAGATGACGAGTCCAATCTTGTGAACCAATTGCTCAAAGATTCTCCTTGGCAAAGACTTTGTAAATAAATCTTTAATATATCCTTCTTTCAATTGAGCAATACATGCACTGTTGTTTTCATATATGGTTGTTGATTCCATTTTTCCTCATGTAAAGCTAAAAGTTGCATGATTTGACGTTGTTGCTATTATGGTTTGTTTCACTGACCGCCATGAAATCATTGTGCCACCACATGTGAAGAAATATTTTGTTTGTGATCAACCATTGTGAGGATTAGATAAATAACATGCATCTACATAACTCATTTGATTTCGAATCAGTTGGATAAAAATAAATCTATATTCAAAGTACCCTTAAGGTAACAAAATATATATTTGACACTAATTCAATGTCTTCTAGTAGGTGAAGAATTATATGTTTCTTAACAAATTTACAGCAAATATTATATCAAGTCGAGTACAATAAGCAAAATACATTAGTGCTCTTATAACATTAAAAATATGGTATTTCTTAACCAAGAAGTTCTTCATCATTGTGAGGTCTAAAAGGACATTTATCAACATCTAATAACCTCACAATCGAAGTGCAAAAATGATATAACTTGTCCATATATAACCTTTTAAGCACTTTCATTATATAAACTTCTTGATGTACAAAAACACTTGTATTTAAATACTCAATTTGTAATCTTAAACAAAACTTTGTACTTCCAAGATCTTTCATCTCAAATTCTTTCTTTAAGCAATCAATTGCCTTTGTGAACTCATTAAGAGTTTCAACGATGTTTATGTTATATGCATAAACAACAATTATGACAAATTCATTTTTCGATATTTTCACATAAATACAACGATAAGTACCTTTCTTTTAACAAGTACTTACAAGGAAAACTATGCATCTTGATTGCTTTAATCCATAAAAGGGACTTGTTCAATTTTATTGAATAATCCACTTTAGAATTTGCATTGTTGGGTAAATTAAATCCTTCAGGGATTTTCATATAATTATCATTCTTGATAATATTTTTTTGCACAAAAATCCATTTTTACTCAATGAGTTTTACACCTTCAGGTGTGCAGACTATAGGTCCAAAAACCTTTTGTTTAACAAGCAAATCTAATTTTGCTTATATTTCATCTTTCCATTTGGCCAATCATTTCTTTATCGACAATCTTGATCCTCATTGTCACTTATAACATTCATCGTTATATTATATGCTAAAACATCGTCAACATTGACTTTGGTTCCATATTATCTTATTCATGACATAATTTATTGAGATCTCATCATTTTCAACAATTTCAGGGACCTGTGGTTCTTCTGGAACCAAATTATTAATTATGTTAAATGAATCTTTTGTGATTTACACCTCCTCGATTAGTTCATCTTGTCTTTTAAGCTCCTTTTCTCATTCGAGGATTTTTATCTTTGGAACCAATAGACTTACCACGCTTCAATCATGTAATGAATTAATATCAATTCTATTTGGAGCATTAGCACTTGGTATATGTGATTTAATTATCCTATTTGTGTCATTAAAAACATTTGATAATTGATTGACTGAGTTGTAAATGAATTATCATTTAGATTTCGAGTTCACATTCTTTTGTATGAGGATCAAGAGAGATAATAATAATTCATTCCAACCAATATCCTTATCCAAATGTTTTCTTTCTTCCCCTAATGTTGGAAAAACTTATTCATAAAAAATGATAGTTGACAAATCAAATTGTAAATATGTTTCTTATCCAACATATATTCTCAATCGTCTCTAAACACTCATCATAGTCCCTTTTGGTGGAGAAATTTGATCATATACAAAAATTCTTAAATGAGACAATTAGGTTACTAACCAAAAACCAACTGCATAATAGAATAATATGATAACTTGTTGGCTTGATGTGAATCAATCCTGTAGCATGTAAAATTGCATATGTCTAAGTAGTCATTGGAAGATTAACTCTCATAAGTAATGGTCTTGCAACAAACTTTAGATGTTTTATTCATAATTCTACAAGTCCATTTTGAGCATGAACATATGTTCTACTAAATGTTCAACTTCAATTCCCATTGACATACAATACTCATGAAAAACATAAGATGTAAATTCACCAACATTATCAAGACAAATTTTCTTAAACGGATAATTTGGGAAGTGATCTCTTAACTTAATTAATTGTGCTAATATTTTGCAAATGCTTGATTGCAAGTTAATAATAAACAAACATGTGACCGTTTAGTTGATGCATCAATTAAACCATGAAATATCTAAAAGATCCACATGATGGGTGCATATGACTATAAAATCACATGTATTCATTCCAAAAGATGAGATTGACTCATTTCTAAAGTTTTCTGGTGATGGTCTTATTATCAACTTTCCTTGTAATCATGTATTACATGAGAAATCATTGGATTGAAGAAATTTTTGACTCTTAAGTGGGTGTCCACAAGAGTTTTCAACTATTTTTTCACACCATGATAGATCTAGGATGACCCAACTGATCATGCCAAACAAGGAATTTCTTTTTGATTCGTAAACTTTTGGTTTACAATGACATGCATTTCAATTGTACTAATACATGTGTAGTACAAACCATAAGAGAAGATTGATAATTTCTCCAATACACATTTTTTTTTAACCTAAGTCCATTGATATAAAGATATTTCATATCTCCTTCATTTTTTGTCTCAATATAATATCTTTTTAGACAAATATCTTTAGAACTTAATAAGTTTCTATTAGACTTCTTTGTAGAAGTGTAGTAGATCTTCTAGAGCCTTTAAAACATTATTTGTGATGTAAAAATAATGTTAATATTGACTTCTCGAATAATTAAATAAGAGAAAAATAAATTAATAATCTTGAGAATTTAGTTCTTGCACTATTGCAACATACAATATATTTAGTCTATCCAATATTACTGCATATCAAAATGATTATATATATATATATATATATATATATATATATATATATATATATATATATATATATATATATATAAAACAGGCAACAATAACAACCATCTTATTCTAAACCAACACTATAAATCAACTTTAAATTCCAATATTAATATTTTCCTTTATCATTGATGCAAACAATATTCATATATTAAAAGATTCGTATAGATATAATATAATAATACTAAAACTCAATTACCTATATCCATATAAACACAAAATTTTAATATAGTAATACCTTATATATAGAATCAAAACCATGAGTCAAATAAAATAACATTATATATTAAAAATCATCAAATCCATACAAACAAAATGCTTAGTTTTTAATAACCATATTTTATTAAAAACTCACTGTATCAAATATTTAATCCAAATAAAATACAATGTCGCATGCCGATATTTAACAAAACCTCAAACATACATATATAATCACCTTATACATTTAATAATAAATATTCATTATACACTTTTATAACAATATATAATATTTAATTATATTTATTCTATTAGTAAGGACAAAAAGATATATATTATAGTATATGGATGCTGAAATTTTGTTTTTTTTTAAATTAAGAAAATATGAGTTATTATAAATATTATGAAAATAAGTATTTCAAAATATATTTTAATTTATTTTTCACATGTATTTCATATTTTAAAATATTAAGATTGTAAATAAATATTAAGATTATGCATGCATGTAACATCCCTTTTTTTTTTAATAAACTGTATTATTTATTTTAAATAAAACACTTAGAAAATCTTCTATGTTTACTAATGTTTTGTATTTTATTATGATGTAGTTTAAACATTAAAAATATATTTTATCATGATGTAATTTTTACTTATTGAAAATAACAATAAGAACAAAACAAAACAAATATAATATA
>Ga0214545_1005856_pt1 | contig 21876 bp, 11 predicted proteins | sample CNSS4metaG_FD_160064 | JGI IMG/M metagenome (GOLD analysis project Ga0214545, IMG submission 160064) | Root nodule microbial communities from cowpea collected in UCLA plant growth center, Los Angeles, California, USA - CNSS4 | ecosystem: Host-associated > Plants > Roots > Nodule | place: USA...
ATCTTATCTTGTCTTTTGTCTTCATTCTTCCAACTTCAAGTATTGCTACATTGTCTTTATCCAAGTACACTCCTTGGCATTCTTCTCTTTTCTTTCTTTGAAATTGGACATATATCCAAAACCCTATATAACTATATAGACAGTGACGTTTATAGTATGCTTGTTGTCAAATGATGAAATCAAAATAAGAATACTTGGCACGTGACAATTGATGTTTATTATTTGTTTATTTTCTAGGAATCCATAAGAGAAAGTGGACTTGTTGATCAAAACACTAATTAAAGAATTTTCATTGTGTTGAACATTATTTTGATAATTATTTGGACTTGTATGAAATTGAGTTTATTTGAACTTTATTTAAAATCTATGACAATGATGTATTTTATTTAATTTAATTTTAATTTATTATTAAATATTTATTTTTTAAATAATTTTGTAAATATTCGCGAGTACCCGTGGATACTCGTAGATATGAAAAAAATAGGCGGGTACCCGCATAACGGATACCCAATAGATATAGGTACGAGTACGGAACAAATATTTATCCAACAAGTAGGGTACAAGAGAACTGCTACCCGTATCCTACCCGCCTCGTTTACATCAATACTACTAAATGCTTGGAATTTTTGAATGTGAACATTTGATTATATTTATGTACGTATATTTGGTTATTTATTTTTGATTGATGCAGAAGATATTGACCGTTTTTTACATCATATTGGATATTTCGGTGATGGATTTCTTTTTTTTGGTAAATATTTGTCCATTACTAAATAGGAAAAAAAGTGGCATGCTTAATTGAGTTTATATAATTTTCATGCAAATTTTTCTATAATAATTTTTAACCGCAAGAACAATGTAAATATTACTTATTTTATAGGCTTAATTATTTAGTCCCAGCGTCAATGGAATACCCAGTTGAGCCTATTTAATTGTGAGCTTATGCAAAATGATTGTAAATTGAATTGACACACCGAACTCTAGTTAAAATGTGTTTTTTTTTTATTGTTACAAGAATTTTGTGTAAAAAATTAATATTGAATTTCCTGTATATTTAAATACAAGAGTAACATAGATGCTTGTGCATTGAGTAATTCTAAATTCTAAACTCTACACCTCTTTCTTATACATCTTCTACCACCTTCGATGGTAAATATTAAATGCAATCTTTCAAAATGTTTTTTTTTTTCATTGAACTTTTTCTATAAAATTGCAGGAGAAATCGTAGAATAGTAAGTTGAAGGACACGACATTAATCTTTTGTTTATAATCAATGTTGCGTCAAAATAAAATCTGGAATTCTAAGAAAAGAAATTCGAAGGAACCTAAGTTATTTCATTTAATTCTATAATTACTTGTTTATTTGATTCCTTTAGCTTTTCATCCCTAAAACTTGAAAGGGAAATAACCATTTTTTTTCCAAAAAACTAACAGTTAAAATATATAACATCATCCTTGCGGCTAAAATAAACACTACATAAAATACTGCAATCATATTAAATAAAAAAAAAAATTACGTGGGACCTATCCTAGTTGTGATAACTCACACCATGTCCCACTTCGGTGTTTCTCACTTCATTATGTTATTTTTTTTTCTACAATAAATAAATAAGGTGTTAAAATAAGTTTAACTAGAGGAGTCAACTCTTGATATATTATGTGTCTAAATAGGTTGGACAAAAAATATTTTTTAATATAAACTGAATGAAATAAATATAACGCATAACGTAATCGATATTTAGATGAATTTTAAATCTTTGAATTGAAACTCCTAAGACTAAGTACGAGTATAGATATGTACCCATCTATATAGTGACTTAAACTTCTAAGTTACAGAGTGACACGAAACATGTTTGAGAATATGCTCGAAACTGTTCGGTCACCTTGACGACGACGTTACATTATAAAGTTTAGCTAACTTCCCCGGTCACTGTACGTCTCTGTTTGTGAAAGATTTGTAACTTTTAACACGATTAAGAATTAGAAATAAGAAAACCAAAATTATTGTAATATATGTGTGTTAGATCGAAATAAGAAATTATAAACCTTATTTTATTAATATTTTTTTAGATTAAGTTAGGTTTAAAGTTCACTTTTAATAAATTTTTTAATAAATTTTTAAAATTGAGTTAAAGTTTAAAGTTTATTTTTAATCCATTGTAGTGAAGAGGAACTTAATTAAGAACTGGAAGATTAGAAGAGTGATGAGACATCTTACCTCACAGTCACACTCATAATTGATGATTTAATTAGATCACCACCAAACCAAGATATTACGTGATGATCATTCATCCCATGTGGTTTTGTGGATTCTTATTTTCCTTTCACTTTTTTCTCTTTCTAATTTTGTTTCGCTGGAATTCTTCGTCCTATGATCATGTGCAATTGATTGCAATTCAACCAGATATTCTAAATCTCCTTTTTATTCTATTTCTAATCATTATCGTGCATTTTTTTTTTCAAAAGAAAAAAGTCATAAGAAATTAACAATTCAATTCATGCAGAAAGATCAGTAAAAGTTAGTTTAATTAGATAAATCATACTTAATTTTTAATCTTAATGTAGGGTCGCATGTTTTTTAAAGCAAAGTGTTAGGATTGAATGTTTACCACTTGGTTATGAATCAAATTCGTGATTTTGGTTCTGATACTAATTATTAAGATTGAGCGCTTAGCATTTGACAAAAAGTTATAACTATTAATCAGGACACAACTCTTTTTTACTTAAGAGTGTATCACAAGCTCAAATATCACGATTTATTCGATTGTGATCTAGTCCACTTGATCTCTATCACAAAATAATTGATATCACTTGCAACACAAAATTTAAAATGTAAATTCTCTCTCTTCCGGTTCCTTCTAATGATTTGTCTCTCTCAATTTCCAACAACCCTAGCTAGCTACATATGATGTCTCATATATGAACAACTTTTTGCATCACAAGTAAGAGCATTGACCTCCTCAACTTAAGTAATCACTGCCACTATTTCATATGGCACAAGTGTCTCCAAAAGATTTTTAATGTTCTTTTTATAAATGATTATTTATAGATGTAGCAGCATCTCGTCAACTTGGTCCTTACTTGTATATATAGATTAGTTGACTTTCATACAAAAGAGAGGATCATACTCTTTTTCCTTAATGGTGCTCATCTTTAAATTTACATTATTATTATTATTATTAGAAGAAGAGAATTGTATATTTTATATGTATAACTATTTGAAGTGTGACGAAAACCTATACAATTCTTATATATGCTATATATTGTAAGCAACGCTTTCGAAAGACAGTTCTAGAACTTCGTTAATATGGACATCACTATAAAGTCGTATAAAGTTGTAGAAATTGATGATAGTTACATTTTGTTGTCCAAAGTTATACTTTTAATAACGGTTTTGGAAAAGAATCGTAGTCTTTTATGCACTTATAAAACAAAAATAAAATTTTAGCATAGAATGGAGAGTGGCACAACAAAGAAGTGACAAGAGCATGGGAAGGAAGGAACTCATAGAGAAATGAAGAGGGAGTAACGACGGCAATGGATGGGACCGAAAAAGAAAACAGTCGGAAAAAAAATAAATAAAAAATGTACAAGATGCAATGACACAAGTAGTGCAAGACGACAAGGTAATAAGAGTAACAACAACAATGACAACGCAATGTAATGACGACAAAGATTATACATCTAGCACACATAAGAAGGAGAAAATGTGTTACGTGAAACAACTAGCAGAACGAGCCGTGCCAGTAAAACGTCGATGACAACGTAAAGTAGGGGCGACGATGTTAGAAGCGGAAAAGTTGAGGAAGAAGAACAATGAAATGCAACGCAAGAAAGAAAAAAGGGCTTTGCATTTTTTAAAGTGAAAAACACTTTTAATGATAATTTTTTATCCAATTGTTGTTATTTTTCACTTTACAAATTTGGCTTAATTATCATTTTGGTCCCCTAATTTGTTGGTTTGGTTCATTTTGGTCCCCTTATTTTTTGTTGGTTCAATTTGGTCCTCTAATTCTTTAAAATAGTTCAATTTGGTTCCTGCTGTTAAGTTGACGTTAACACCGTTTTCGTACATGTCACGTGTCATTTTGTATTTTTTTTTTCAAAAAAATATTAAACTGCCACGTGTCACTTTATGGTTGTGACACGTGTCAACTTGATAATTTTTTTTAATTTTAATTTTATAATTTAAAAAAAAAAACAAGTGCCATGTGGCACATCACGACTGTGCCACGTGTCAAACTATCATCGGTTGTTTTCAATTTAGTCCCTCTATTTACAATTTTGATTCAATTTAATCCTCTAATTTTTTTAAATGATTCAATTTTGTCCTCTCTAATTTGAGACCAAATTAGTAATTAAGCTTAATTACAACTTATATATACATGTTAAAATAATTTTTATTATATTTATAGATCAAATTACTCCTTCTAACTATTCAAATTATTTTTTTTACATGTGTATAAATTTTTAAGTGTGAAAAATTACAAGTAAAAAATAAAAAAACATGAATATTTAGGGAGATATTTGATGTATAAATGATAAAAAAATTATTTTAATATGAATGTATAAATTGTAATTAAGCTTAATTATTAATTTGGTATCAAATTGAAGATAACAAAATTGAATCATTTAAAAAAATTGGGGGATTAAATTGAATCAAAAATTCAAATAGAGGGACTAAATTGAAAACAACCAATGTTAGCTTGACATGTGACATAATTGTGACCTGCCACATGGCATTATTATTTTTTTAAATAAAAAAAATCTCAATTTGACACGTGTCACAACCATAAAGTGACACGTGGCAGTTTAATATTTTTTTAAAAAAAATTAAAAAATTCCACAAAATGATACGTGGTATGTACGGAAATAGTGTTAACGTCAACTTAACGGCAAAGACCAAATTGAACCAACAAAAAATAAGGGGACCAAAATGAACCAAACCAACAAATTAGGGACCAAAATGATAATTAAGCCTTAAAAATTTTAATTATAATTTTTCGTCTAACCGTTGTTATTTTTCTTTATTTTCAACTTTTAACAACAATTTTCATAGAATCATTGTCAAAAATTTCATTTTATTTACATATTTATCATCACGTTTTTTTCTACAACAATGACTGTTAGCCATAGTTAATTTAGTTATTAATGAATGCTTTTGCACTAGTTATGAAACAATGTTTGTGTTCTTGATGTACAACGACAACCATTAGTTAAATTTCTAAGCAATTATGTGTTTAGGTCGTAGGCGTGTAAATGTGACAATTACTACTGATTTTGAAATAGGTAGAGCACTCAAAGTTTCACGTCTCTCTCTGGAAATGTTTTATAAGGACAACATTATTGCAAAGACAATAATAAGGTAATTGAAAAGAAGGATGATAAGAGGATATACAAAAGGAAAATGATATAAAGTTTCACATAAGAAAAGCAGAAAGCGTGTCACAAAATTTTGAAAATATGAAATAAAAATTATTATTATTTATTTCCAGTCATTGACTTTTTAAAATTTTCACCTCTGTTTTCGGTTTTTATTAAAAATGAAATTGAAAAGTAAACAAAACCAAAAAAACCTTAAAGCTCCGATGCCCAATAATGATTGTTTTGTGGTAACTTAAATTTAGCCATCTCTACACTGTGTGTACACAATAAATTGCATAATCAACTTGATTTGGGGTCTTTTTTATAAAGGGGTATGAGAATCAAGGTTGCTCTAACTTGTTCTTACGGATTAAGTTAAAAAAAATTGATAACTATAGTGTGACCTATAATTAATCCATGGAAAAAAAAATTAAGGTTTAATTACCTTTTTGTCCTTATTTTTGTTCAAAAATATCAAGTTGGTCTTCTAATTTTATTTTAATATCAATTTGATTCTGATCATTGAAAAATTGATGCAACATGGTTCTTTTTGTTAATTTTTTTGAAATGGTTCAATAATTTTTCATCAAAATTGAAATTGTTGATAATAATGATATGCTTTATTGATGTAATTAACATAACCATAATGTCAAATTTAATAAAAAAAATCATTTATTTGTTTAAAAAAAATTAACAAAAATAACCAAATTGCATCAATATTTTAAAAATCGAGCCTAAATTAAGATTCAAAAGAACGGAAAGATCAATTTAATATTTTTGACAACATGGACTAAAAGACTAATTTAACCAAAAATTAATGAAATAGATGTGTTATGTATGTATATATATATATATATATATATATATATATATATATATATATATATATATATATATATATATATATATATATGATAAAAAATGAGTGCATGTTCAACTCGTTTGGCAACATAAATATATTGAGAAAGTGAATGAGCCTGGCCGGCGAGACTAGAGCTACATCACACTCAATGCTCTCGCGTTAATTATATATACTTAAATATGGAAAATGAAAGTAAAAGACAGAGAGAGAAGAGATAAGATAATTAATTAGTTCAGATGAAAATGTAATTATATAATATATATTATTAGCCAATTCAACAACTTTTGGCTTGATATATTTGGAGGTAGCTTTCCATGAAATCCATATTATATTGTATGTTTCCTCATCTCAATGTATAATCGGTATCCTATGCTCACTCCCCAACATCTTCACAACAACACCACAAACATAATACAGATTCAAAACCCAATGTCAAAATTAATAATTCTATAATTAAAATAGAATTTTAGAACTCTGGTAGGAGACATAAAAACATATTATATCCGACCAGATAACGACATAAGGAGCAACCCTCCATTTATCTTCTCTGCAACCTCCGCAATTCCAATTCTTAATTCTTTTTAATTAAATTATAATAATAATTCCCTCCCATTATGCTTAATTAATTGGTTTTCGATTGACTGACATGTTGGATCAAACGCTTACCATTTGACCAAAAGTTATAACAATTTTGTGTCATGATTTGGTTCTAATATCAATTGTTGGATTGAATGTTTACCACTTGACCAAAAGCTATAGCTTTTTAGTCATAACACAACTCTTTCTACTTAAGAGCGTAGGAGTTCAAGTACCATGATTTGATTGTCATTCGGTCTACTCGACCTCCGCCACGAAATAATTACTGCCACCCGCAACATGCCACTGATATGCCTTTTAATATTTTTAAATTAACATCTTGTTACCCTAAAACACGTTTTAGAATAAGATTTTCAATCACCCTATTGGTCTTTGTTGGTGGTATAAGTTTTTGTGATTGTGAAATATCGTGTATATTTATATTAGTGTTTAAAGATTTTGGATTAGATGAAATATTCTCATGAAGCGTGAAATGTCGTGTATATTTATATTAGTACCAATTGTTTTTTGAAATTGAAAACTTAGCATGTTTATAATCGCAATCATAGAGGACATTATGTGAATCTATCATGATATTGGTAAAGTTACACACAACAGAAAGAATATTACAATGCCCGTACACTATTTTAGGTAATATTTAAGTATATAATTTAAAACATTGCGTGTAGTTTTAGATGCCATTCTTTGAATACAAGACAAATCAGAAGCCTACTTTGAACATTTATACTTAGGTAAACAAATTGAAGTAAATATAAATCTACCTATCACTTCTTCCTATTAATCCACTTAAACTATTTTTTTAAAGGTTGGGTTTACAGATGAGGAGGTTCACCAATGATGGAGAAAACAACAACACAAACAATATACCAGAGAATGCAACGAATATAATTTCTCCTAACTTGCAAGAATCTATGAGGAGCAACAATCAAAGAGCAGCAATAATAAATCACCAAAGGCACAAATAAAGGCACCAAGAATTAGTGCCAACACCCAACCAAATAACAAAACTTTCAAATAGAGAAGAACAAGAGGAAAATCTATAAAATCACTGCTACAGTGCGAAATTAATATCTCCCAACTCAGACCTCGTATCAACGATCCGACCGGTCAGAATGAAGAGCAATGAGTCCCGAACCTGCTGTAAAAATTTCAGCGCGATCCAACGGTGAACGAATCTGCAGTGCCGAATTTACGGTGACAGCTCTGTGAAAAACGTGAATAGAATTTATGACCCCTTTCCACTGGATTAAGTGAGACATGAACTTCTCAAGTTTTGGGCCTTTTCTCCACATAGGAAGGGAGCCCAATACCCAACAACCAACAATACCAATAAAACCTGAGTCCAACCACATAAGATATTGATATGACTCTCAATCTAAAATCTTAAGGTGATGAATTTATGAATCTTCATCCTTATATAATGTTTTACTTTTTCTATTTCTATCCAATGTAAAATTTGGACTCACACTTACATTCTTAACTATAATATGTTTTCAAATCCCTTATTTTATAGACTAGGCGTGTTTCTTACATGATTCCAATATCACAATTGCTATTTTAATATCTGATATTTGTTTTCTCAAAAAGATAAAATAAAATGAACGACTAAATAAGAAGAAATAGGTATGTTTAGGTTTTTACATAATCGCTTAGATCATAGAAGAAACGAGGAGAAAAAACAGCTAAAATACTAGCTAGTTCATTTAAATACAGACCTATTATTTGGTTCCAGCTTTTAATCTTTGCATTAAATGATCGAAGAGGACATTTTTGTGAACCAATAATAATAATAATAATAATAATAATTATTATTATTATTATTATTATTTTGTTATTATTTTATGTCTTTATTGGCATATTTACATAATTAGCTTAATATTTATTTTACTTCTTTCTCAATATTTAAATGTTTATACTTTTTTTAATGTAAGATAGGGATAATAATTTTTTGCATGGTTAGTGTTTGGTTTAGATGAAGTCTTTTATTATATTTTAGGCTTAATAGCATTTTGTCCTTATAATATCAATGTTTTTTCTGTTTTGACTGAATGTGGTTTTTATATTCTTTAAAAAGACTTGAGGTGATCTTCTGTTATATCAATGTTAAAAATACATAGAAGGAAACAATATATAAATGTTACAAATATGAGGACAAAAAATATTATTAAACCAAGATTTTATTATTTTATCAATTTAGATATATTTTCTTATATGTTTTTTTTAAATAATAAGACCATTTTCAACTCTTACTAATTTATATTTTGCATAATTTTTTTAATTACTTTTATTTTCTTATAGAAAATGTCATGGTCCAAAATTTTCATATTGTTTACTAAATCTTAGTTTATTAATTAGTTAGGAATCAAATAAAAACATAATTTACGATTCAATAAACTTAATCTAATCCATTTAAACAAGTATTTAGAGTGTAGGGTTAAGATTTGAGTCAACTAATATGGCTTGATTTAAGAGTATAGCAGAGTTTAAACGAATTAACCTTCAAAATCCAAATGTACAGAGAAACTTACCCCTATTACCTTGCAATTGAACAAAATAAACCCTAGTAACTTTACATAAATATTAAATATCAAATTTACAATGTAATTAAGTATATTATAATGACCTTGCAATTATTAGTCAAAATGTATCACTATTTGTTGATATGATTGACTACACCATAAGGAATGAATTTTTTATGGAACAATGATTTTTTTTTTTGTAAAATAATTAAATTACACGAGTACATTTGGATATCGCGATCCATATAGAAAAATAGAATAATAAAAAAAAATACAAAAATATGGTTATTTTGTATTTGTGTTCAGGTGCCCCAAATACTAGTTAAATATCGCTTTTAATAAAGATCCAAGTTGAAGTAGGATATAAATAGCTAATCAATTCTAACAAAGATTCCCAGTTTTTTGTTATAGATTCTAGAATTAATTATTGATTTTAATACAAGTATGATAGCATTGTTAAACTTGTGCATTATTATTAGGTGACATATTTGATTGAGAGTATAGTGACATAGAAGGTGAAAAGAGGGGTGTCTATTAAGGAGAGAACAAGAATCTGGAGATTGAAATGAATTGATTAGTTCCAAGAAGAAGAAACCAAATTACAGAATCAAGTTGGTCTTATTGTGTTTATTCACCTTTCCTTCATCTTCTATTTCTTGGACTTTTCTGCAATCACGCCAAATGCAACCATCCTTCCCCTTCATGCCCTTTTTTAGAAATATCTGACACCTCCATTATTATTTACTCATCCAACCTTGCAACACAATCTTTTGCCATCTCAAGATTTTCAAGTACATTTTTTTGTCATTCAATATTTTGTTGTTTAATTTAGATGATTTTTTTTTTCGGTTGGAAACTAGTTAGAAGTACAGTATTTTGTAGTGTGTTCTAGTACTTTATAGCAGCTTCTTACAAATATGTATGTGATATGTGAAATAATACGAGATATTCAGAATGGTCAATTATGTATATAGTAGTTCATTTGTCAATCAATTTTATAATTGTTACATAAATTTTGATACTATAATATATAATGGACAACAATATATTAGTTAACTACTACTCTGTTAGGATAAAGAACTCCATAAATTTCATATGTGCTATGTGTTTTTGGTCATCAAGTTTGCTTTCTTCTATGATATACTATACCATTAAGAATTAGAGGATGAATATTAGAAAGGAAAAAGCATGTCAAATAATTTTTCATTATAGTGATACTATACTATCAAGTATCGCTGAATATCAAAAACTTATCGCGCGAAATCCTATGTTTTTAGAACGGGTTGAGGACGTTGGTGTTGTTGATGTAAAAGAAGTTATTTATTGGGGTTTATTAAGACCGATGCTTCGGACTTCAAGAATACAATGATATCTAACTAAAGTGGATAATTATGAATGTTACCAAGAATTTAATTGGGAAGTTCAATGGCAAAAAGAATTACAAACTCTTATTTTTCATGTAGTTTACATTTACACTCAAGTTAGTGACAACTTAAGGTAGGTTGTTCTTATGGGAAGACGATTTTTGTGTGATGATTTCACTTTTCATCTTTTGTGACGGATGAGTTCATCTATAATGTCATTTTCTACCCTGACGATTTGATCTTGTTTTTCAAAAAAAAATTTCAGCTAACTCTATTTTACAAATTTAACTTCAAATGAACTCTGAAATACAAAAAAAAACGTTTAAAATATATTCGCAAGTGCTGCTGTTGCCATACACGTTACAAATTCATGAGATGTTGTGGCCTCTCGTGAAAATTATTATAAGCTAATTGAGATCTGGGAATTTCTCCCATGCTGCTCCGCAAAACCAAATCAAATCCAAGCAACAACGTTGTCAGAATAATGGAACACCCCTGCGCCATCTCAGGGATGTGACTTTCGCCGGACATTCCTATGAATATGCAATCATCTGAAGTTTCTGGGCCACTAACATATTTTAATTTTCAAATACAACTATACTGTCTGAAACGTGAGACATATTAGCAAATTGATTTAGAAATATTGATAATTTAAAGCTGAAAGTTGACAAACTTTGCCTTTGATGAAGCCTCAAACCGAGCTGTATCCTATGTATGATTCAACCTGATTTTGTTGCCACCCAGAACTCAATCTTTTGGCTAAATTGCTAAGCAACCTTGCTGATGAAATTATAGATACCCTTTGAAGTATGTTGGTCATTCAACATGGGACAAACGCGTTGCTTTCAAAGTCTCTTTCCCCACACCTATTATAGAATAATTATCCCTGTCTGCATGACCAAGCAATATATATATATATATATATATATATATATATATATATATATATATATATATATATATATATATATATATATAAACACCATGCACAGTAGTTTCAAGCTTACACCCTTTTTGAGCGAAAATATCGGCAACTGGTTGATGCATTTTCTAGGTTGTTCCTCCAGAGGCATTGTATCTTTATATTCATGGACAAAGATGGTAATTCAGAAATCCAACTCCCTCCTGGGTTTAGATTCCACCCTTCTGATGAAGAGCTGATCATTCACTATCTGAGAAACAAAGTGACATCATCACCTCTTCCTGCCTCATTCATAGCAGAAATAGATCTTTACAAGTATAATCCATGGGAGCTCCAAAGTCTGTGTTAGCAATTGCAGTGATTTAGTTTTTGTTTCATTGTTTTCTGGAAAGTATTATTCATCCAGTGAGATAAAGCGTGTGTTGTTATTCATCTTAAAGTAATATAGGTTTTGAATTTTGAACAGGTAAGGCTTTGTTTGGGGAGGATGAATGGTATTTCTTTACTCCCAGAGACAGGAAGTATCCCAATGGAGTGAGGCCTAATAGAGCAGCTGCTTCTGGTTATTGGAAAGCTACTGGCACTGACAGACCCATTTTTTCTTCATGTGGAATGAAGAATATTGGAGTGAAGAAGGCCCTTGTGTTCTACAAGGGTCGAGCACCAAAAGGATCTAAAACTGATTGGATCATGCACGAGTACAGGTTGCACAATTCCATGAACTTCATTCCACAGCAAAGAGGATCCATGAGAGTATGTCAACAATAGCATGATTTCAATTTTCCATATTCTAAGTGGTTTTCTAGGTTTTTTTACATAGTATATGGGCAAATTTGTACAAGATGTGTAAAAAAACCAGTTTTTTTGTGGCTAAAGTGATACAATATATCAAGTTTTGAAACTTGTTTTTGTTTTTTCTCCATGTGCTGCAGCTGGATGAGTGGGTGCTGTGCCGGGTCCGACAGAAAACTAGCAGCACAAGAAGCATTTGGGAAGACTCTATTTATGAAGCACCAACCCACTTTGAAGAGATGAATGAGACCTCAAATCCTGAACCAGCCAAAAATTGTGTGCATAATGAATATCCAATGTTGCCTTATATTCTCGCTTCTCAGAGTTCTGTGTCTGATTCTATTGGCGTAGCCTCAGGCTCGGGCTGTGGTTGTAATGATGATGGAAAAGCATATGCTTCATTGCATAATAAGAACTCGAATGTAATAATTGGAGCACAGTTTATGACACCTCAGGGTTTGTTTAATCCACTGAAGAGAAAAAACATTGAAGAGAAGGAGTTGGACTTGTATGCTTCACTCAATAAAAAACTAAGCGAAGAACTTGATGTTGGGAAAGAAAAACTCGAGCGTGATCTGAACAAAGACTACAATTTTAATAACTTGGAACACTGGAGTTCCATCATACAACCCCAAGAGCTTAATATCGTAGCCTTTTCGAAATATGCATGAACTGTTCAGAGATCATGCTTTTTTGTGTGCATGGGAAGACGACAGTGAATTCTGTATGTAAATAAGAAAAGATGCAGTTGGGTTTTGTTCATGCATTGTGATTATTTTTTTTCAGTATGCAGAAATGTGGAGAGCTGAAAAGTAGCATCATATATGGTGCAATTGAGTTGGTGATTGTATCATGTTTCGAAATTAATTTATGGAAATTGAAGTATTTGCCAATCCTGTCTTATTTTCATGTATGATAAAAATGTTATTCGAACGTTCTGAAGATTTTCTCTACACAGGAAAACTACAGTTTTGAAAATATATTCTTCTGTCCAATGTAATTAAGTTCAACTATATATCAAATTCTATTAAAAAATATTTATGAATATGTAAATCAATGGTTAAATTTTTTGCATAAATATAAAATGAATAAAAGATAAATTAAGAGAATGAATATAATCAACAGTCATAAAAAATAATTTAAGTCTCAACCATATAATACATAGAATTTACTTGGATATAATCATGAACAATCCTAAGAAAGTTTATTGTTTTTATGTAAATTCTCTATCATAAATATTGTCTATTTAAAGCTTATATGTTCAACAACACCAATATTAGGTCTACGCAGAAATAAAACAAAATAAAATCATGTTGGACACATAGACCGCAAAGCAGACCAATATAACTGTGCTATTATGCTATTTGGAGTGTGATTTCATTCAGAATATCCTTTCACATGTATAAAACACCTAAAAAGTAAAAGTAAAATAGAAATATATTAAAAGAAGAATTTTAAATTTAACACGACTTATTACATAATTTTTATCTTAGAAAATAAATTTAAATTTAATTCAATCTAACAAAAGTTTATTTGAAAAACAAAATTTATATCTATTTATATATCATAATAATTTGATAATAACTTACAAAAAAACATGAAATCTTTGACAAAATAAAAATATGCAAGATAAAAGTTTAAATAATATATTATGCAACTAACCCTAAATATACTAAATAATGGAGTGAAAATTTCCATATGATAAACTAATTTCAATTTCCTAAATCAAATTTATTATTTAAAAAAAGTACTCTTATCTATGAACTTAAGCATTACTCCTTAGATATAATTGAGAAAAAATTTTAAAATAACAATATTACATGAAAACAAAAATATTAAATAAGTTTTAACTACTACTATTAATCCATACTAATTTGGCATATTGCTACTTGTCTGAATGGTGCAGTTTTATTGGAAATATCTTGCATGTGGAGTGACGAGTTCAGCTACAACAACCACGCATGCCTGCAAACTTTCTGGATGAATATCAATTAGGAATCATTTGCCGGCCACCTGATGAAGACTTGGGAGTAAGAAAACAACGCAACACCTTCTTCAGTCTCTGTCTAATGCTGCACTTTAAACTTTTAAAGGTATTGGTTTAATATTCGTAAAATAAAAACTGGCATTAATGTTTTTTTTTGTTATAGATAATCCATCTTAATTTGCTATACACAAGTGTCAATACAAATACAAATTCGCACTGTGACATAATTTAGTGGCATCTTGAGTCTGTATAAAGGACAAGTGCATCTCTTAAGTAGCAGGAACAAGTGCAAAATATTGATTTAAAAAAAAAAACAGATACGAGTTACACCACGATAGTACCAAGAAAATACAAGAGATAGAGATATGCCATACAAATTGATCCGATGATCTGTCTTCTGTGCCGTATCATTTCTTTAGCACACTGCAATAAGAGCACAGAAAGTCAGTGAAGGTATCCAAGAAGAAAAAGGAAACACACAAGATTAGTAAAAAACATCTCAAACACGAGTCCAAATTTTTTGTTGAATTGTTGAGTGTTTCAGTGTTTTCTTTTACTGAACATTAAAAATAACGGAACGATGATACTTTAAAACAAAATTTAATATATTCTAAAATTTTAAAATCCGTATCTACCTGTGTATTTTGAAAATACAGACGAATGATATATAAAAACATAGTAAAGAATCCAAATTTCTCAAACACGTATATATTAAGGATCTCACCAATCCTATCAGGAAAGAAACAAGAAGTAACCATCTCAAAAATTTGAGGATTTCATATATGTGTGTAGTATCAGGACACAATATCTTTCAACAACATTACATTTGAAATTGAATGCACAGTAGCTCTTTTATATTTAAAGTGAATGTAAGTGACGCTGTAAAAGATACATTGACATTATTGCCCCAAGACTAACAAATCAAAGAGATTTATACTCCCTCTTATAAAGTCAACAAGATCCTTGTATATATAGCCAAGCTAAGCTTTTTTTATCTGCTGGTATCATTACTAACTTCTCAGAAGTCAGAAATTCCTTTGAGAGAAGTTGGAAAATAACCAATTCAAATTATAGTTCTACTTTTACTATACAAGTTCTTATGCAGTAAGCCATAGCGAAAGTGAAACAAATACACAAGTATTTGATACACTATTTATTATTTAACTAGAACACCAGCAAATAATCTAGAGAAACATCCATCAACATAACTTTATAATCGATGCACTTGTGTAGAACTTCGGGCTTCTCCCCTCGGATGTAATGAAGCCTTAGATAAACATATATATTCCTCTGTTTTCAAAGGAATGCCTATTCAAACATAATGCAGACCAAAAATTCCTCCCAATTAAAGCAAAGAATTCCAGTAGAGTTGGGGAAACATTTTTTTATTATGATAAAGATAAAGGATATCTTGGTATGAATTACAACGAAAAGAGATACGTGAAAGTTGAATATCAGAAAAAAAGTAAAGTGGCCGCTGGGAATAATGTATATAGTAAAGGTGCATTGCCATGAGTACAGGTAAGGAAATAAAGATTCCTTGGTTTTACAAGAAGTTTAAAAAAATATTTATTTCCTGGTATAAGTTATCATCAGGAAAAAAAAAAGGTCCCCAAGTTCTAATGGATTTTCATTCCCGCACGTATGTCTGGAAAGATGCATTTCCATGCGTAGTAAAGGGAATAAAACTTTTATTCAAAACTTCTAAAATACGTAATACCCACGTATTTCCCACATAAATTTCTCAAGAGACACTCCACTTCCCGTATGGTAGGCATGTATTCAAATGTAAGTTATGATTCATCTAGGGTAGCTTAACTTTACATTCTTTTATGCTTAATCTTGTAACAATAATTTGACTATGTTACAGAATAATTGCCGATGTGGTTATTTTTGTGTCATAACTCCTGCAGTAATTATTTATCTTCGGCATGCAGTAATAATAATAATAATAATAATAATAATAATAATAATAATAATAATCATAATCATAATAATAATAATAATAATAATCATAATAATAATACAAAGTAACCAAAATATTGTTTCTTATTTTGTATTTTGATGTTACCGGTAACTTTACGTCTTTACCAAGCAATAAATATATAAAAAATAAGTAAAAGAACGAAAAGTACTGCATATTAAAAAGATTGATTCCTCTCAAATAATACTTCAACATAAACCTAATCTATATTAACTTTTGAAAATGGAGTATTTAAATAGTATTTTCTATAATAGAGGGCAATTTGAGGACTGCAAAATATATTCTCTGGAACGTGTATTTCCAGGAATTTCTATTGTTAACCAAACACATTATATTTCGAATGCCAAGAATCTATTTCCAATTATCAATTTTAGGAATGAACTTCATACCATGAAGAACAAACGCCCTCTAAAAGGAACGTGTAAAGAATGCTTTTATATTAGGAAACCATGCACCAATTTCTAACTTCAGATGTTTAAGTTTACAGGGCAAAAAGGTTTAAATATGAACCTTAAAATTTCCACGCTATCAAATTTCCAGTATTCAGGTAAACAGAGACTTAGCAGTAGACAATATATGAACTGAGAGAAAAGAGAAGGGGTACGACTTACTTGTACAAATAGGCAGCAATTCCCAAAATTATAATCAATAAAACAATATCAATACAAAAGTTTCGACTGGACTGAAGCTGGACGAATACCAAAACTATATAAGATTCAACATAAAATTCATCACTGACGCAATTAGAAACTGATGAAAATTTAAGAATAAGATTTTCAGTCAAAAAGACTTGGTTCACTGTGTCTCGAAGTCTAACATTGGTATTTTTAAGGTCGGAAGATGCCTTGTCCACCTATAAAGACAAAAAAATAAAAAAAGAAAATCAGTGGCCTGTTAACTTCAACTTCCTAATTCTAGTTTCAAAAAAAAATGATTTCCATGATTTGGAGCTTATGGGTAGAGGCAGAAATTGACAAATCTCACCTCAGCATCAATCTCATCCATCAGTGGTACTTGTCTATCCAGTTCCTGCACTTGTCCCATAAATAATGAGCTTAAATGCGAAAAAAAAACATGGGAATGCATATATGCACAACGGAATAAAGACAAACATAACAGGGAAACTGACCTCATACATATCATGTGCCATGTTTTTCAAAGTATCCAATCCTTCGGCTATCATATCCAAACCTTGATCCTAAGAATGGTTCATATAACGAGATTTGAATGAAACCATTTCTGGAACAACATTGGCTAGAAAAATTCAGTCTCTCTGGTCACAAAGCCAAAAGTTACTTACCAGTTTCATTTTACGCATTTCATACTCCTGCCTAAATCGACTTGATTCTTCAGTTTGATGGAAGTATTCTTCATCAAATTGTCCATCTGAAATTAGCAAGATACACAAAATTGAATGGAGGACCATCAATTACAAAGTCTCCCATTTATAAACCACTACGATTGAATCACTATAAGACATGGATCACTTCAATTACCTGAATCAAATTTAATTCCAGGACGTGAGGAAGAAGCTGCCCAACTTCCCGTTTGTCTGGGTACTGCAGGGGTCCCATCTGGGATAGCTTGAATCCTATCCGGCAATGCAAGAACCAAACCGTTACGGGCAGCAAATTCTTGTGATGAAAGCCCCTTTACCTGCGATTATACATTGTACCATGCATTGGAAAAATGTATAGCCTGATCAATAATTTTGAACATCTGTCTGCCAGTATGTCAATTATTGTGAAAAAAGGACAGTCGAACTATTGAGAAACATACATGCCAAATAAAATAAGTCAACATTTTCTGGAAATAGTGAAAACTACATATAGAATCAACAACAAACCTACCTCATCCTCCAAGATGGATAGGTGAAAAAGAAATTGGATTTTTTTCCCTTTAATCTGTCTTCTGATTGCCAAATTTTATTATAAAGCACCTCAAGTAGATTAAATAAATTATCATTTCAGATAACATGTGATTAGCTAGCTTAGAGCTGATATCTTGACAATCTCACTTCTTTTATACAATTATCCTACAACTATTTTTATTAATTTTTTCATTCAATAATTTAATTTACATTTTCGTTAAATTTCTAAATTTAATATTCTATTATTAAAAGTGAGTTGTCATCTGTTTGTAATAGAAAAAAAAAAAAATAGATGGCGAAGTATCTTTTTCCTATCTAGAAATCTCGATGACTGCATAAATAATCAATTTACTCCTCACTTCAGATGAAAGTGCCAATTACAGAATTATTCACTATTCACAACTACAATACTTTACTAATTTAATCAATCAGAACTAGAACAGATATCATATGCAATGAATGCAATTCCTGGTTCTCACCTAAATCGTAAAAAATGCATATAACGAAGTCCAAAAAGTTAACAGAATCCCGCAAAGGAAAAAAGCAGAAGTCAAATAAAACAAAACAAAGAGCACCGTGCAAATGATACCAAGAAGCAGAGAAAGCGAAGAACCATCCTTTTTCATAGCCAAATTCTGCAACTTGGGAACCTCCTCCAACAACCTAGCCTTAGTACGACGAATCTCGGCATTGATAGCTACAGTAGACGCCTTACTTTTCTCCTTGGAAGCGGTTTCTGCTTTCTGCACAAAATTGACTCTACATACTATCACATTGGACACATTTAAAAGTTTCAAAAATGTCATGAATTAGGGTACAGATTCCCACATGAATTTAGTAACGAATTTGAAAAGAGTGACCTGAAGTAAGGCCTCGATTTCGACATCGACGGAGATATTGGAATCCCTTTGTTTTTCGATGTCGTATTTATCGTACTCTTTACAGATGAAATCAACTCTGGTGAGAATGTCGATGACACTCATGGCGTGACTCTGGTGTTGTTACTTCGGAACTTTTTCCTTTTTCCGAATATTGGTTAGTAAGTGTTGTAGACTCCACTGTTACACCTCCATCCCTTTGTTGAACTCAACGCCGTCCAGCCTGTAACAACCATAAACACCAACTTCTTAACTGTTTTCATGTTTCACACAGTGACCATTGTCAAGATCAAAGTAAAGAAATGATGTACTAAGAAATTGTTTACACTTTTAATATGTTTTCATGCAAAAAAAAAATCTTAATAAAATCAAGATAATAATTTCAAAAAGAAAATGGAAAATGAATAATAGAAACTGCTAACCTAATTTCTTTCTATGATTCACAGATACGATATGTGTATCAGATACCACACGATACTTGATTATTTTCAAAATCATAGAATAAGATACGTGATAGATATATGATGATGAATATTGAAAAATGTACAATAATTCTTACAAACAAATAAATATATGATTGTATGATTGTTAATATGTGAATCTAAATTTTCTAATTAGAGACAAATTATTTTAGTAACCAAAACTTGGTAGTTAATATTAGTGACCAATTTAAAAATCAATTCATAATTAAAATTATTATAATTATCAATTTAAAGTCTAATTATAATTTTTTTGAACTATTCTAATTCTCAATTTGGTCACTATATAGTGATTAATTATTTTTTCACTCAAATTTGTCACTATTCAACAATTTTATTGTATTGTACTATGACTTTATAAATTAGATATTTCATTCGGTAAAGTATCAGATACGATACGTGTCAAACATGAATACGTGACCTAGGGATGTCAACGGGGCATGTAGTAGCTCCCTCGTACTCTACCCGCTGGATAAATATTCGCCTCGTACCCGTACCCATATCCGCCGGGTATCCGTTATGCAGGTACCCATCTATTTTTTTTATATCTGCGGATATCCACGGGTACCCGCGGGTATTTACAAAAATATTTTAAAAAAACAAATATTTAACCATAATTAGTGCTTTGATCAATAAGTCCCCTCTCTCTGATTGATTCTTCAAAAATAAACAAATAAAAAATCACTAACAATTTATAATGTAATTTATCTTTCAATGAAATATTAAAGAAATTACTAACTTCATCAATCTCCACTCCTTGCAACATTGTATAAAGTTTCATGTTGTCCAATTTTAATCTAGAAGAGCCTAAAAACATAAGAAGTTCATTACAAATTTCTAAGAATCACTTAATTAAAATATCTAAGTAAGAGTGTTAATTTAATTACCTTCCATGTTGGTCCATAACCAGTCTTGGAGACACATCAATGCCTCCCCAGTATGTATCTGGAAGTAATCTACTCCGCTATGGGATAAGAATCCGATTACCATTATTAAATGAAGACTCATAATGTTTTTTACTAATATATATACATATATATATATATATATATATATAAGGGTATTTTCTGAATTAAAGTTTAGCGGGTATGAGTATCCACGGATACGGATACTATGATACCCGTACCCGCCCCATTAACATGCATGTATAAAAAATACTTGTATCTACGGGTAGCGGATATTCATTTTAAATATCTGTTTCCTACCGTTGCGGGTTTTATCCACAGATACCTGCGAGTACGGATTTTTTTGACGTAACCTAAGCAGTGCATCATAGATTTCTTTCAATCAAAATAATAATAATAATAATAATAAAAATAAAGGGTGATTTCCAATCTAAGAAAATTAGCATCCAAGAATCATAATTTTCATTTTCATGTTTATAAATAAACTCGACAATAGTTTTAATTATATGGGAAATGAAATCTGACATTTTTGTTTATAAAAATATCTGACTTTTTTTTAATGAGAAATATAAGATATGGTTTGCAATATAAAAAAAATACTTAATATATGTTTAGAATATAGAGTATAAAATTAGAATTAAACTTTAGCTTTTGAAGTAAAAGTTATTATAATTTTTAAAATTACAGTTTTATGTTTAAATTTCATGGAATTATACATTACAAAAGTTTTTTTATTTATTTATGTAATTCATGGAACATCAATTACATAAATTAAGTACACTTATTTAATTTTTCGTATATCATCTAGTCAGAAACATAAAATATTAAGTGAATCATAACCAATCAACTATCACCTTTTTCCTCTCTTTCAAATCAAATCACACACTTATAAACTTTTCTTTTCATTCTCTTTTTCGTAATTTAAACAACCTCAATTCTCACTTTACTTCTCTTATTTTCTTTTTTTCCTTTCACAATTTCTTATTTCCATCATCTATTCACACAAAAGCCAACAAAAACCAAAATTATCCTTGTTCAAAAATGAGTTTAATGTATCAAAATATTTTTTTAAAAAAACAATTATTCAAACGTGCACTTATTTCATTGGATGGAAGAGATGTTTAAACATTGTCAACTTATATTTGTTATCACTGCTACTAAATTTCTTAATCAATGTTACTCTTTAAAAATTCTCATTGCGTAATATACATGTATAAATACAATTTATTCCTGTGACACAGAAGAATAATTTATTTATTATATTAATATTATTCACAGATCTATATATATATATATATATATATATATATATATATATATATATATATATATATATATATACTTATATATATA
>Ga0214545_1005857_pt1 | contig 21874 bp, 10 predicted proteins | sample CNSS4metaG_FD_160064 | JGI IMG/M metagenome (GOLD analysis project Ga0214545, IMG submission 160064) | Root nodule microbial communities from cowpea collected in UCLA plant growth center, Los Angeles, California, USA - CNSS4 | ecosystem: Host-associated > Plants > Roots > Nodule | place: USA...
ACCCCAAATATTTTATTTTTTATTTTTTTTTTTTTTTTTTGTCTAGCAACAAAATATTAAAAAATAAAATCGTACTTAGCTGGTTAATCTTTTCGTCTGCCACCAATTTATAAATCCATAACCCATTATGGCCATGTGTCCTTTTTTGGAAGTTGAAACGATTGAATGTTATCCTTACCCTCTAAGTTTCAGTCATAATTTATATATCTTCTAAGGTACATTATGTAATGTTCCTATTTTTAAATTATTATTTTACATCTCTTAATCGTGAACCCCATTTATTATGTACGTATAAGACCTATTTTTAAAATATTTATGTTACATCTCTTCATCGTAAACCCTAATGAATGAATAAGTACATATAGTAAGACTTAATGGTCCTATCAATTATGAGAATACGACAACTTCTTGTAGTATATAGCAATTATTATCTATGATTATGAAATTAAACTGTTGAATAGATAATATACCTCTTAAAGTCTAAGCAAAAGGTTTTCCGAAGATACATTGGTAAATTACAGAAGATATCATGAAATAGTATGTTGTGAATTGTGAATGTCTCTTTGTAGGATTTATGGGGCATCTTTAAATTTGAATTTGCAACAATAATGGCGACCGTCGTATGAGAATGTTTCTATACAGAATTTCTTTTTCTTTTTCAGAAAAACAGCAGATAATGCTCCAATGATTGTACTAAAGATTATTCATCTGTAATATCTCAAAATTTATAATGTAATAATTCAAAATAATTATATTGTTTATAAATTATATATGTATATATTTTTATTTTATTAAGGTAATATACGATAATTATATATATATATATATATATATATATATATATATATATACACACTAATATATCCTTATTTTTTAAGATATGAAATAAAAGAATAGACAAAAATTTCTTCTTCATAACTTACAAGATAAAGAGGAGAAAAAAAATGAATATTTGCTTCATCAATTTACTTATACGTATGGGAAAGTAAGAAATTTTTACAGTAAGAAGGGGAGAAATATAAGAGAAAACAAGAATAAAAGAAGGAGAGAGGGAAAGAAAGAAGATATAAGAAATGAGAAAAATGTTTTGCTTAAATCCACATAGTTTTAAAGTTGGAAGATTAAATTAGATAAAGTTTTAAAAATTGATTAATTCCGATCTTCACTAAATATAGATGGACCAAAAATATATTTAATTATTTTTCCAACTAAATTAAGAATTTTCTTTTTATTCAATTTACTAAAATGAACAATTTTTAAAAGAATTACATGAATTGATGAGTTGTGTCAAGATTATATGACTTTATTGTAAAAAAATCATGTCAAGGTGATATGATTTTAATTTAATGCTAAAGTCGTGCCAATGTCGTGCCAATGTGACAACTTTAGTTCAATACAATTTAAAGTGATTGTATTTATTTATATGTATTTCTAAATTATTTATTTATTCATTTATATTCATCTTTAATTATTCATTGGTTTTATTTATTTATATTTATATATCTTCGGTCTATACATTTATATTTATATTCATCTTTAATTATTCACACACAAATTCTATTTATTTATTTTATACATAGGTCCTATTTATTTTTTATATTTTTATTTAATTACATACTACTCTATTTATTTATTAATTTATATATATTTATTTATGCATTGGTCCTATTTATTTATTTATTTATTTATATTCATGTCTAATTACACACTGATCCTATTTATTTGTTTATTTCTATTTGTCTCCAATTACACAATGTACTACTTGTCTATTTAAGGGAAAAATATTTTTACTCCCTAAAGTTTGACTCTAATTTGGAAATGGTTCATGGTTGAAACTTTGTCACTGATTGATTCATCATGCACTTTCAAAATCATTGTTTTATCCCTATTTCTGGATGGCGTTAAAAATAGCAAACAACGAGCCATGTGTAATTAATTTTTTTTATGAAATAAATAACTAGCATTGGGCGACACTTTAAACAATTAATTATAAATTCACTCATTCTCACCTCTAAATGCCTTACACTATTTTTTTTTTTGTATAAATTTATTGTTCACAGGAAAGTGAGAGAAATGATTTGAAGGTGATCTAGTTGTTCACTTATGCGGATTTGAGGGAGTGGGAAAAGAAGGAAGATTGAATTTTCTCTATTTTCTAATCCTCTCTCCTATGCGATGATTTAAGGGGATATCAGGCATATTATATTTATGTCCTTAGTTTATTTTTTCAATTCAATTATGATAATATTGTAAACATGGCTTTTAGAATTACGTTTACAAAAATAATTAATACCGAAAATTTTAAAATTGTTATTAAGAAAAGTTTAAAAACTAATTATTATTTTAATTTTTTAATAAATATGTTTTTATTAAAATATGTTATTTTAATTTATTCATTTTAATATTTTTTTTTCTAAAATAAATCTATCTCATCTAATTATAATTATATATTACTTTTAAAATTAAGGACAATTTGGTAATCTTGTTTTTTTTCTATTAAACTTAATTCTTAATGTATCACTTACATCAAATCACTCACAAACTTTTACGAATTTTACTTATAAATTCAACCACTATCACTTCTAAATTTCTTATACTGTGTTTCTTTTTGACAAATTTACTGTTCACAAGAAAGTGAGAGAAATGATTTGAAGGTGATGTAGTTGTTCACTTCTGCGGATTTGAGGGAGGGGGAACGGAAGGAAGAGGGAGATTCCTCTATTTTATAATCACTCTCCTATGCGATGATTTAAGGAGATATTAGACAGATTACATTTATATCCTTAGTTTATTTTTTCAGTTTAGTTATGATATTAATGTAAAAATATGATTTTTAAAATTATGTTTACAAAAATTATTAATACCGAAAATTTCAAAATTGTTATTAAAACAAGTTTAAAAAGTAATTATTATTGTAATTATTTTTTTATTTTTTATTAAAATATTTTTTTTAATTTATTCATTTTAATATATTTTTTCTAAAATAAATCTAACTCATCTAATTATAATTTTAAATTACTTTTAAAATTAAGGGTAATTTGGTAATCTTGTTTTTCTTTTTATTAAACTTAATTCTTAATCTATCACATCCATCAAATCACTCAAAAATTTTCACAAATTTTACATATAAATCCTCTCACTCTCACCTCTAAATCCCTTACATTGTTCTTTTGGAAGGATTTACTATTCATGTTTTACGGGAAGAGAGAATTAGCAAGTGATTACTTTGCTCTTTTGAGGGTGATAGAAGGTGATGTCTAGCGATGATTAGCAACTGATTACATTTCAATTTACGAAATTACTATCTCATATTTCGATTTTCTTGCACATTTATTCATTTATCCTTATTATGAAAACAACATAATAAAAATTATTAACACAAATAAAATTTTATTATGGTTATAATAAAAATTTATTACTTCTAAAATTACTATTAAAAATAAAATAAAATCTCCATGTAAATAAATTATTTTCCACCTTACATATATTTTCATACCAAATATATTGTATTATTCATTTTTTATAATTTCAATCATTCAATAAAATTTATAAAAGTAAATTTAATTCATTTTTTAACAATAGGGGCATTTTAGTAATATAACTTTTTTATCTATTAATTTTTTTTAATATGTCATATTAGTCAATTCAGTCACAAACTTTACTTTCTAATCCACTCCAAAATCACTTCAAAAAATTCCCTAAAAAACAAGACAATACCAACTTCACCCTCTAATCATTCCAATCTCTTCCCCCTCTCAAATCATTCATCCCATAAAAAGCCTTAAAGTGAAGAACACAAACTTCACCCTCTAATCCACTTAAATTCATCATCTTCCTTTCCCTTGATGTGTTCTTCTTAGGTTATTTTATTAACTATGGTAAAAGTTATTTATTCGTGGTAGCCATAACAAAACTATTGCAAATATATGATAAAATGGACTTTGTGAATTTAAGAGTCTTTATATTTTATTTTGATATGTTGTTATTTTACATTATATTAATTAAAAAACTTACATTAAATTAAATAAATAGAAGCGTCAAATATCTCAAACGATTATAATAGTCTTTTCGACAACGAGTTGGAATACGACTAGTATTAAAAATTAATAATGGTGTGACATTTTAAGGGATATGTTTTTCTGTCTTTAATTTTGTATGCCCTCAAATGCATCAATCATTCTAGAAAGACCAATTATAATCACTATATATCCATACCATCAATATGTTTCCACCAGCAGCGTCTCGGTAAAGAGTATTAGTAAAAGGAAAAATAGTAAAAAATAAAATTTCTTTTCCTTTATTAAATATTATTAAAAATATCTAAATTATAAAATAAAATATAAGAAATATATATATATATATATATATATATATATAATATACAGTTATCTTTAATTTTATATCTATCTTACATAATTTAATTATCTCTTAAATGCTAATTAAATTAAAAACTAAATTATGACATTTGAGATTTGAAAATGGATGTGCAGATGAATCTTTGCCTTACCTTCAACTTCTTCAAAGTAATTAGAATCTATTTCATGCAAAACATATTTATATTAAAATACTCCAAACATCTGATGGCATTCTCGAGCCACAACTTGGGAAATCCACGTGCTTTGCTGAAACAGTGGATGTTTGGATTCCCTGTGAAAGATTTCAATTCGAGAAGTATTCTCATCGACTTTGAAGAGCTATAAGATGCAAGCAATGGTAGGTTTCTGAAAGAATGAATCTTCTTTTCATGTTTCAGAGTGCCAATGAGTGCAACCTTTTGGAATATGTGCCAACCTTTTGTAAATTTGTATCACGTGGAGGTCCCTTCTTGTTTCTCTCTTTTTCTCTTCTTTTTCCCACAATTTGAATGGCCAACCCAGATAACTACTTGAGTCAAAACAGGGTACACACCCCACCAATATCATGTCACTGTTAATTTCATGCACCAAAGGGTATGCCATAATGATCAGTTAGGCCAAAGGCATTTTGACAAACATTTGTCATTCAAAGAAGTTTCTCTTTTTAAGAAAAAGAGAATAAGCACTTTGATTAAAAAAAGGCTCACAGGTGATCCACTCTTAGCAAGTGTCAGGCCATTACTTCCATTTCTGAAACAGAGCAGATTATAACTAAATGTTTCAAAAATACGACACTGTTTCTTTTGAATATTTGATCACACAATAGGATGTTCCCACGCCATGTCCTAATTTTTTCTTCTTCTATATATGGGAAGTATGAGTCAAATAGAGTTATTGAGGATGAGCTTGTCAATTTGGAACTCCGTTTTCCCAAGTGTTATTTATGTACAGATTGATCCATTTCATGTTTTGGCCCAACTAAAACTCACTGCTGCAGCTTAGGGCTTCAAATATATTTTTTAATTTTTGATTGACTTTTAGTTTTGTAAAATATTTTATGTTTTTATCCTTGGAAAATTGAAATCGTCCTCTCTATTCTTGATATTGTATGATACTAGTTAATTATTTGTTCCGAAAAAAAAAAATTCAAAGTTAAGCATATTAGTGTTGTAATATCATAACAATACGTAACACACTATAAAGTTACTAAAATTATAAAATAAATGTTAGAGACTAATTAAAGACAATGATTTGAAATTTTGGAAGAATTAAAAACAAAGAAAAATATTTTACAGAAATTAAAATTAATATGTTTTATAAAAAATAAATAGAATAATTCAAACTTCATAAAATAAAAAATAACTAAATTCACTAATTTTACATTTACCAAAACATATTTAATTTGTTCACTTGTCTAGAGTTATATAGTAACACATTATGTGTTCTTATTAGTTGCATTCATTATTAAATTACGGACTTTCTTTTTCACCAGCCTAACAAAAGTTCCAACATTTTGATTATATTTTTTTAAAATGCTATTCAAGTTGAGGAAAATAATTCACAGGACTTTCTGGTTGCTATTATATTGTCTATATCTACACATCTACATATAAGTATGAAAGAAAATCTGATATTCATAACAAAAAGAAAGGCACAAAATCAGGAAAAGCTACTTGACTGTATAATTTGAAAGTTTTAATTTTTTTAAGTAGTGGTTAACGTGTTTTCTATGGTAGTTGACACAATGACACTCACATTTTGACTAACGAGATAGCAAGCTGAAAAACATGTATCAGAAAACAAATCACAGTAATAGAAAGAAAACTCGGAGGCCTTATTATACTCTGAAATCGTGGGAACGTGTCTGTAGCAGTAGTATATGAACTACTGCAAACTACAAAGTTGATAATCACATGTGTTTCACGGGGACCAATTGAATCGTTGCAGGTACGTTGTCTCCTTCAGGGGTAGCTATTTTTCTAAGAAATTACCAATATTGTAAAGGGTGGTTACGTAGGAACAAAATCTTAAATCAACAAGGAAAAGCGACCTCTGGCTTGTAATTAGTTACTGGGTCGCTACGGCTATTGTCTATAGCTTCTTTCATCTTAGCTCCAACCACTCCAACCCAGTACCTTCTTCTGCATCTTCACACCTCTAACCCTCTTTTGCCTCTGCATCAAAACCTTCCTCACAAACTAAACTATCTCTATTAGGAATCTATTAATTAATCAGTGAAACAAATATCAACCAACCACATCAAGAATGATGGACCAAATATAACAAAATTGAACAAAATCGTTCTCATTAACGTTGTTTTCGGTTCTAGTCTAGAGGCTTGTAGGAGGGTCAATGTATAATGTAAGGTACTACTAATTCAGGTCACCCTCAACATTTCCACCCCTACACATTGCTTCAACTCTCTCTTATGCTATTCCAATACTTCTTTAAATTCGATCCTTCTTTCCCAATTCTCTCCCAAACCACAGAATCTCCTTCCAAACCATCATCATGAAGAACACAAACACCAACACCAAATTCATCCTTCTCCACCCTTATATCCAAAAACAAGGAAGCTCTAACCGCTTATGGCTCCTAGCCTTTATATCAATCCTCACCCTCGCTTTCCTCGTCACCCTCATTTACACCAGAGAATCCACCTTCATCACCACCGCAACTTCTTCCGTGATTGCTTCTTCCAATGCCCCGGTTTCTGCTCTCGGAACCGCTCCTTTGCCGGCCACCGTGATCAACACTCTCCTCCACTACGCCTCAAAATCCAACGACACCAACCGCATGCCACACTCAGACCTCAAACCCATCTCCGACGTGCTCCGGAAGTGCTCGTCCCCGTGCAACTTACTCATCTTCGGTCTCACGTCCGAAACCCTTCTCTGGAAAGCCCTCAACCACTACGGCAGAACCGTGTTCATCGACGAAAACCGTTATTACGCTGCATATTACGAAGAACTGCACCCAGAAATCGACGCCTACGACGTGCAATACACCACCAAGAGAAGCGAGATGAAGGAGCTCATAGCCTCTGCTAAAGAACGGGTAGCCAACGAGTGCAAGCCGGTGCAGAATCTTCTGTTTTCAGACTGCAAACTGGGACTCAACGACCTTCCCAACCACGTGTACGAGGTTGACTGGGATATCATACTGGTGGACGGGCCACGTGGCGACTGGCCCGACGCCCCTGGAAGGATGTCGGCGATCTTCACCGCCGGTGTTCTGGCGAGGAGCAAAAAGGGTGGGAACCCTAAGACTCATGTGTTTGTGCATGACTTCTCTGGCGAGGTGGAAAAGGTTTGTGGGAGTGAGTTTCTTTGCAGTGAGAATTTGTTGGAGGCAAGTGAGAATTTAGGGCATTATGTGGTGGAAAGAATGGATGAGAGCAGTGTTCAGTATTGTAAGAGTCACTCTTCTTCTGGGTCAGGGAATGCTTCATCAACGTAACGTAACTACTTCTTTCACCATTGTTTCGCCATCCCTCTGGGTATTTATCATCCTTTTTCCATTCCTACATTTTGTTTACTTTTCCTGGCTGGGGCCTGTAAAAATAATTCTTTTTTGAATTTTGGCTTTCCATTTTATCCCTCTCAGAATTGTAATTTCTTCTGTTAATTCAAATTTCCAATTTTCAATTCAGGATATGCATTAGCAAAAGCAATACCAAATAGACAGAGATTGTGTTGCGTACTTTATTTTAGTGATATTGGAATTTTATATAAAAAACTTTAGCAACCGGCTTTTATTAATTTAAATTAAAGAATAATAACACAAAAATATGTCTAGTTTAAATTTAAAATGGTTTGTTTGTTTGCATGTCGTGGTTTCATTGGCTTATGTAAAAAATTGTCTGATGCAATGAAACAGATTATGTTGGGCTTGCAATGGTTTGATAGATATAATTGATGAGATATTGGGAATGAGGATGAGTGTAATGAAGTAGAAAGTTGTATTCTCACCTTTAGAAAAGAGCGTTAGGTACATTAGTTAGTTGTGTGATAGCCACCTTTCAAGTTTAAGGTCGCTTCTAGTTGGAAGGAAGTTGCTTCAGCAACTATACGGCTTTGTTTTACAAGTGAACTCGGCCTCTTAGCTAAATGATGGTTTGCTTAAAAGTCAACTTAATACTTGCATTGGGCCTCTTTGGGCTATGACCTTGCCTCTGGCCCTGAAATTTTCGTCAATAGAATAGACGCAAGTGGGATTAGTTGGGCAATTGCTATCTGCATCCCTTTAAATTCTACCTGCACCCCGTCCGATTTTGGAATTCCATTTTTCCTTTGCCTGTGTTATTTGAAAGTGGTCTTCTTCATGGAGACAGTAGTTTGTGATGGTTGCTGCAACGGAGAATTTCTCCGACAAACGTTGGTGGAGGTTGTGGTGATTTGTCATAGTCAAAATCAAAGAAGGTTGTGATAAGTATATTTAATTATGTATATCTGTAGTGATTAAAAACTTCTACAAATAAAATTTTTAAAAGTTATAACTGTTAGACATACATATAATAAAAACTACAAAAATATTTGAAATCAATGGTGGATCTTCAGATAAAATTTAGGGATGTCAAAAATAAAAGATTAAATATGTTTGGTTTAATTAGTCAGATGGTATTCACTTTCGTTTAGATGTGTCAATTTGATATCCGCTTTTAAAAAAGTGTTAATTGAGTCCTAAATTTTTAAAAGATTACAAAATTAAGTATTGATATAAAGTTAACGGCGTTAATAATTTTTTTCTAAAAATGGACTTAATTGAGACATCTTCTAAAAAGTTAGGACTCGATTGACAGCTTTTTAAAAGCGGGTACCAAACTGATACATCCAAAAGAAAGTGGTACCATTTGCCTAATTAAACAAATATGTTTTTAGTCTATGAACTTTGATGCAAAATTAGAATTCGTTACTGTCTGAAACTTTGATATATTTTAATCCTCAAACTTCAAATGAATGAATATAGTACTGTTAACCTAATTAAGTTAATTTTTTCATACATCAAACGCGTTTTTCAGCAGATATTAAAAGGGGAACGTGTCAAACACCGTAAACAACTCAAATGTTAAGAATAAATTTTAATTTTACATCAAAATTCAGAAATTAAAAATATATTTAACACGATAAATATATAAAATCTTTAAACATATCAAAAATATTAAAATTAAAAATATATATAGAAAAAAAAATTGGAAGAGGGAGAGAGGCCATGGCCTCCCTGTAAGGACACATTTCCCCTGTTTTAAATGTTGATATTATTGTTACAAAAGAAAAAAATATATTAAGAATTAAAAATCGATACAAAATATAATCTTATTTTATAATATTTTGACAATAAAAAACATCATAATTTTTTTAAACATTTATAAAAAATTTAAAACTGTAAAAAAATCAAAATATTTTTTAAAGTTTTTAAAATTCTAAAAAATATTTCTTAATTACTTTTTGATAATTTTATAACTAATATTATAATTGTTTGCTTTCTTTAAAATTACAGCCTCTACAACACAAATAATCTCCTCGTTAAGACTATATTACAAAGTCACGCATCCACGAAAAAACTATATACTACGATTACAACTTCATTATTTATAAGTATGCAACTTGTTCATTTATTACAGCGAAAAACTAATTAAGTTTAAGCAATTTCATAGAAAATAATGAGGCTCTTAGCCAAAACCAACCATTAGAATTTGTAGGAAACAGCATAACCAAAGAATCTATTATTTTTCTTAGTTGGCTGTTTGCAACACGGTATAAAGGTTAAAACACCATAAAAGTGGATGTTATTTCCTCCGACCTTTTTGTTCACTTTGTTAAAAAGTGATTAATCAAATAATATGAATAATAATAAAATTATGAATAATATAATAATAATAATAATAATAATAATTAGAGCAATAATAATAATACTGATATGTATAAAAATAAAAAAATATTAATCAGAGATCCAATAATTCTTATAACAATAATAAATAATAGATAAACAATAAATGAGGTAAGGAGTATAAATAGTCTGGATTGAGGCACGCATATCATTATTCTTAGAGAAAACGTTTGTATGCAAAGGGCAAAACAAAATCATATGTGTTTCTCTCCTAAAATACAACAATCCATCACATCGATTAAGTGCAGCGAAGGATATCTGAATCTTATGAAAATCTTATAAAAATCATTGTTTTAAGAGATAGTATAAAAAAAAACACACTTTTGATAGAACTCTAATGTTTGTTGTGTCTCTCTTCATATATCTAGATGATATTTGTAGGTAGAAAAGAAAGATACAAAAATAAATTATAATAAAAATATATTCATTAAACATAAATAATATTAACTCATACAATTAAGAGTCCATTAAAAACGTGAATAATAACAATTTTTTTATTTTTATTGTTTATTTTTTAAATTATATTAAAATATTTTTAACACATTTCATTCGTGAGAATGTGGAGGGAAAGAGGGCAACAGAAATCACTCTTGTCAATGTTCTTGTGCACGTGCTGAAGACAACGCCTGCATTGTGCCAAGATCCAAGTTGTTATTCTTCATATTACCCAAAGGCTGAACTTGATGGAGGAGTTGTCACTACTCCTGATTTCTTCATGTCGCGAAAGTAGTGACAATAAAAAAGTGGAGTTTATAATAAAAATGACAATATTAGTACGGAACAAAAAGTTTGGTAGACTTAAATCAAACTTAAAAAATAAGGTATTTTGTTTATTTTTTTTTTAGCTTTTTTTAATGAAAAAGAAAATGAAACTTTGAATATAATTTGATGAAGAAAGGTGTCTAAAATGTATATTTTTAGAAAAATCTATATAATTATTTTTAATGAAATCTATTTTTACGGATAAATATATAAAATTTGTATCAATATTCTTCCAATGACTTGGATCTTATATATGTTGATCAAATCATCTAGTCTCTTGATCTCCTCTCATTATCATGGGTATGAGAATTAGAATTATCCTCATCATTGACTACTTCCTTTTTTCTATTGTTTTTTTTACCAATATATTATTTTGTTCATTCAAAAAGCATCCACATGTATTTTCTAATTCATTTTTTTTTATATTTTTATAAATTGATTCGTAACTCCTTTTTGTGATGCAATTAAAACCTTAATTATTCTCTTTTTCGGTATTCTTGAATAGCATGATTCAAATTTTGTAGTTGTATATATTTTATATAAAATAAAAAATTACAAGTGGTTATGATTGACAGGGAAGTAAATTTGATAATAGACTTTCTCCTCCTCAAGTCTCAACTTTTGCACAAATATGTAAAGTTTATTTTAAGATTAATCATTAATAAAAATAATTAAAAAAATTATTGTTCTTCTCCAATCCGATAGTAATTTTTTTTTTCTCCCTAAACTTGAATTACCTTTCCACATAAGCCCAACTTTGAATTATGGTCAAATTAATTTATCATAAAAAAAAGACTAAACCTTAATCTAAGTCATAGTTTTGTAGAAAAATTTCCCTTTTTCGTCATCAAGATATATGCAAAAGAAAAATTCTAAAAACCCGTAATTATAAAAGTACCAAAAACTAAAATTGGGCAAAAAGAATACGTTTATAGTTCTAATACAAATCCAACAAAGAAAAAAAAACAAAAAACAAAAAACAACAACACAAATAGAAAAAAAAAACATACTAATCAGAAATGAGGATGAAAAGATCGGTATACACCAACAACAAGAGATTCAAAGAATATAATTTGCTAAAACTCTAAATATAAAAGATTCTAGAATAGAAAAAAACAATAAGAGATAACAGAGATAAGAGAAGTCACAGAAAAAAAAATAAATAGAATTAAGATTGATTACAAACAAAATAAAGATAATTAACCATTCTCATTTTCTTATTTATAAACAAAATTATAATTTACTAAAAAAATATTTTAACTCATTAAATACCATTTTTAATACCACTAAAAATTAACAAACACTAATAATAAATTATTTAAAGTTTATTTTCAAACATAAATTTATAATTAATTTAATAAAACTATATTAGTAATAAAATATTCTTTTTGAGAATTTTTTTCCTAAATATAATTTTTTAATTAATTTAATAGAATACTCAATAACTTAACAGAAAAATGAATAACATATAATTATTTACCATAGACATAATGGTTTAGAACCACCTAACACTTAACAACTATAAAATTATTTGGTAATATTTCTGTAACATCAGTTAATAGTCAAAACTCACATGAATAATGAAAAAATGTCATCCAGGAATAAGATCATATTTTTCAATTATAATATTTTATTACACTCCTAATCTTAATGACTATCAAATAAGAAGGTGTGTAAACTAGAAGGAAGAGAAAAGCAACCCGTGAACACTGGTATTGAAAATTAACTGTTAGGTAACGAAGATTCCACCTATTTTGTTTTAAAATGTATAAGAACCTAATACAATCAAAGTTTCATATAAAATCAAATTTAAAAAATGGCATTATAAATTGAAAACTAAAAAAATATATATATATATATATATATATATATATATATATATATACTTGAATAATTAAAATTAATTTTATTTTAATTAATTTTATTTTTTATATATACTTTATACGCTAATCCAATAAACAGCTTTCTTTATTGTTATCAGATTTTGTTTTTCAATTTTATCTGTACATTTCATTTTATTAAATAATTAATTCTTTCGGTGTAATCTCTTATACTTTATTTTTAAATTTGATTTTAATAATTTAAAATAGGTCAATAATTAAAAATAATCTAAAATTTTAAATAAAGATATGTTAAGCATTACTCGATCTTTGATATCTCAATTATATCGATACTTTAAGATTTATTAATAATTTATAATCACATGAAAAATTATTAAAAAATAAATAAGATAAAAAAATGCTAAACATTGAAAATCATACCAAATTCATAATGAAAGTTCAAACTTATAAAAAATAACCTACAATTATTGATTCTAAATTTAAATATAATCTATACATTTATTTGTCATAAACTGTATATTACAAATATTTATTATTATAACATTTAATTATATAAAAATAAATATTTACTCATGTAATGTACAAGTTCAAATAGAAAATTTAAATTATTATTAGGAATTAACAAACATGTGTTATTCAGTTTAAGTAACACAGCACAACACACACACTTGTCTATCTTCCACATTACAAAATGAGGAAGTGAATTATCAAAGTTTAATGGTATGTGATGAGAAAAAATTGTAAAATTATATTTCATGCATCCAAATCTTTTCTATGAGATGAGATAATCAGCTTATTTCTCAAATCCGCTCTTCTTTTCTCCTCCGAATCAACTGAAAAAAACGTAAGTCAACCCGTAAATTCATCCTACCAAAATTTTCTACACAGTGCTCTGAAGACATGCTAATACAGCCTAAGAAAAAAAAAAGTACTTTGACATGGTTATTCATTTGACACATTTTTCCTCGTTGTTGTTAGGTTAGGTTTATAAGGAAGAGTTTGATTAGGAAGATACAATATTAATAAAATCTGAACCATATATAAGACACTAATACCACTTTCAACCCAAAACTTAAAAGGCTCAGATTTAATCAGTGTTGATTTCTCCCGTAAAACCTCTCCCGTAAAACCTGAAAATTGTCGATTATAAAAGTGATGAATGAAGGTAAATGTGTAAATCATTGCCCTTTCTCTAAATAAAAATTTGGGTGTTTGTCTGTCATCGTACCTACTGTTTTTCTTTTCCTATATACGACAACACAACTCTGTTGTCTCGTCAGATTCCTGTATATGCCACTTCACATTTCACTACCTTCTTCCATACCTCACACAAATCACACTAAGAAAAGTATTTTGAGTTTCAGAGAACCACAATTCCCCTATGGCCACGAACTTTAGTTCCATCCCCGTAATTGGTAAACCCCCTTTCCACTTCCATAACCCTCATTCTCGTTACTTTCATCTTTTCCTCAATTCCATCATACCTATTCATACTATTAAGTTCTGTTTTCGTAGACATGTTTGTACACGCTCACGGTTTTACTTTCCATGATTTTGTTAACATATATATACTTGGGTTTATCGGAATTTTGTCTAAACATGTTACGATTGCATTTGCTTCGGATAGTATGTAGTAGAGAATTGGGGAGTAAAATATTGAGTTAGGTTCAGAATCTGATAACTAAGAATAATCTCTTATAACGGTGACGGTGATGCAGATATTAGTTCGCTTTTGGCTAAGGCAGATGATCCCAAAATGGCCGAGGACCCTGGTGTACGCGAGGTTGTAAGACAATTGGATAAGGCTTGTATAGAGGCAGGGTTCTTCTACGTGGTATTTGTTTGTTCTATTAACACTTTTTCCCTTCTATGATTTCTTTACGCATTTCGAGGCAAGAGAGTTTTGAAGCAAAAAATTCCTCCACAATCGTACAGATAAACTCTTTTTTTAAAGGAACTTATTATTATTAAAGAGGTCATTTTGTGTTTAATGTTCGAATCCCGCGTTCCTTGATTGACAGAAAGGACATGGTGTTCCGGAGACTCTCCTCAAAGAAGTTAGAGATGTAACGCGCAGTTTCTTTGAACTTCCATATGAAGAAAAGGCAAAAATAAAATTGACTCCGGCTGCTGGATACAGGTTTGCTTGGTTTACGTCGATCTACTTTGTATGTAAGTTTCAGTTCAGATCATGAGGTTTATGCATTAAATTTTTACTGATAACAGCCTGATGTCTGATGCAGAGGTTATCAAAGGATTGGAGAAAATATAACCAAAGGTGTACCTGACATGCACGAAGCTATTGATGTAAGTCTTATAGTTACATGACATAAAAAAGGTTGACACCCTTAAAATATTATAACCACTTGTAAGTATTTAAATACAAATTATTAATATATTATTATATTGTTAGAATAGGTTGTAAATTAAATGTATTTTGTTTTATATGGTTTGAAAGTATAATTTTGGTTACCTTCTTTTCTGATATACATGTCATAGAACAATCACGTCCAAATGACTTCTTTACTTTATTAATATCATGTGCATTAGGCTCATCTCAGTACAATTTAGAGTCAAGTATAATTTTATTTCCCTAAAAGTGGCAACCTGTAACTTCTGTGTAATATAGCTCATGGATCAACCAATGGTATTTAACATTGTACATGATCAGATTTCCTCAATATTTCATTTTCTTCTCTGGTTGGAGTCTGGCGTAGCTGATCCAGAATTCACTCTGATTCTGGTGATTCTATTAAGCAACAAATGATCCCTTTAATTTTCTTTCCTTTAACAGTGCTATAGAGAAGTGACCAAGGGCATGTATGGAGATCTGGGCAAAACTATGGAAGGAAGCAACCAGTGGTACATAGAAATAGGGATTTTCTGTTTATTACTGCATGTATTCCTCCACAAACACCCTTCAATATTTAGCTAAAAATTAGCTCGAGAACAATTTCATATATACTTTTAATCCTGAATAACTAGGAAGATTCATTGAATTGGATTTATAGTCTATGGATACTTTAGCATGATTGATGTTCTTCTCTGAGCTGACTCTGTTACTCTAGCATTTGATTTACTGGACAAGGGAGTTGGATTTTGGAGTATTAGCATCCAGAAAGAAGCAAGATAATTACATCATTTGGTTTGACCTTCTTCAGTTTTTGTGTTCACCATGCAGGCCACAATATCCTCCAACGTTCAAAGTTCTTATGGAGGAGTATATTCGTCTCTGCACAGGCATGTATTTTACTCATCCACTCTTTTTTTCCATCATGTGAGTTCTTACAGTTAAATTCGTGATTCCTCACATAGTTCCTTTGTTAGAGCAGACCTTGCAAGGAAAATTATGCGTGGAATTGCTTTGGGATTAGGTGGATCACCTGATGAATTCGAAGGTCAAAGAGCTGGGGATCCATTTTGGGTAATGCGGCTCATTGGATACCCAGGTGTATCAACTGTGAATGGAACACATGTTCTTAAAAATGACATTGGATGGTAATGAAATCCTGGATCTGGTTTTTCCAAAATTTCCCTATTTTTAAGTACTTGGATTGCTGATGCCTTTTCCTTTGCTACTTATTCTTCTCCAATTCTTTGAATCAAAATAAACGCAGTGGAGCTCACACTGATTACGGTATACCTGTACCTTTGCATTATTATAAGTCGAGAATATTTGTCTGGTCATTGTCCGTGATTTTAGATATTGTTTAACAGGTTTATTGACATTGGTTAACCAAGATGAGGATACAAACGCACTTCAGGTATGCACTTACTTATGTTTTATTTTGTATTTTAAGATGCTCAAACTCCTCGTTTATTGCATGCAGTTATTGATTTGACCTCTACTCTTATTGCAACCAATCTTGTACCATGCAATTATAAACCTAAATTTGGTAGAAATTATTACTTGAGCCGCTTGTTTTATGGTCTCTACCAATGTTTAATTAATACTTACTAATTGTTGCATAAAGATTGACTGAGACCATGCTGGTTCAGAACCACCTAATAGTTTTTGCAAATGTAGGGGTTCCTTCCAGTTTTTTAAATATCTGTCAGTGGTCTGTAAGACTGTAACTTCGGAGCAGATCTGTTGGTATCCCATTTCCTCCGTTGGACTATATTTCTTGGATAAAATGAGTTTTCCCCAAGAAAAATTAATTTTTAACTATTTTTTTTTGAAAGTTTTGACAATGTCCACCTGGCAGTACCTCTTTAGATAAAAGAAAAGTTTGATGTAATTTGAAAAGAGAAGAAAAAGGTTTGGTGTGACTTAAAAAAATTGTCAAGAAAAACTTTTTCAAAACTATCATTTTAGTAAGATGAGAATGTTCTAGTTCATAGAAAAAATGCAGAGTGGACGGAATATTTTAACTTGTTATTCCGCATGATCTTATATATAATTTATACTTTGCACATATCAATGATCGGAGAAGGTGGACTAGTTACTACGATAAAAAAATTTCACTGTTTTACTTTTTTAACTTTCTTGTTTGCGCATTAGTTCTCATATATATAACAAGTATAAGGATAATCTCTTGTTAAAAGGTATGGAAGTAATTATTCGTACTTTTATTTGACTTGTCCTATTTTTATTCTATTACTTTTAATTTAAATTCATCTTTTTTCATTGTTCAAATGTATGCAAATGATAAATGATAATAGATAAGATTATAATTATGAAAAAGTGGAATATGAAAATTCTTCCAAGACTGTATTCAATATTATTGAAATGGAAAAACAACAATATGTTTTTAGAGTCAAGAGATGTTGGTTAATTATAGTAATTTTTTTGTAACTCAGACAATAATTTCTTTTTACGTTTCCATGCAAATGAAAAATTTAAATGATATATTTATTTGATGTAGCTGTTAATTTTGTGTTTATTTATCTTATTTCAATTTTATTATTAATTGTAGACTCAAAGGGCTCAACAAAGATATAAAACATTAAAACAAAATTATTATAGTAACATTTGTATATACTTTTTCTTTTTTAAGATTTTGCTTGTGGACTGACCTGCACACATGTTGGTCATTCATTGCGCTGTATGAGCTAACAAAACTAATTCACAGTTCTTATATGAACCATCCCAGGCCGCTTTTTGCGAGCCTAATGCATGGCAGGTCAGCCGATCCTTAAAAGTAGTCGATTCTTTCAATTCAACCCACACCTATTGACTTAAGTTTGCGTTCTCTATTTTATCTTGGATAATATTATATGGTCCTGCAACTGTAATTTGAAACTAAAGAGGCGCAACTAAAACGCCTTGAGGCAAATTACCCACCATATTTATGGTGTGAAAATTGATTCAGGTGAGAAACCTATCAGGCGAATGGATATCAGCACCTCCAGTTCCTGGGACTTTTGTGTGCAACATTGGTGACATGCTAAAGGTATCTTATACCTAATCTCTTCATCTATGAATGTGGTAGATAATCTCATTAAGTCTGGAAGAGAACTGCAGATATACTCCAATGGATTGTACGAGTCAACTTTTCATCGGGTGATAAACGACAACTCAAAATACAGAGTCAGCGTAGCATACTTTTACGAGGTTAGCCACATCTAAAATTTACATGTTTCGTTCTTTTCTCGCCTTTGTTTCTGTATGTCACAGATGTCACTGATAAATGAACAGACAAACTTCGATACTGCGGTAGAGCCGTTGGACACACATAAAACGAGGGCAAATGGCAACACGAAGTTCGAAAGACCAGTCTATGGAGAGCATTTAATTGCCAAAGTTCTCACAAACTTTGTTTTTTAGTAACTTTGTTTTCCTTGTTCTGGTGTGCAAATAAGCCAGCCATCTTGATCTTGTCTAGCAGGCTTCTAGCTTGCTACTAGACCTACAACTGCGGATACTGTAATATTGTAATGCAAATCAAGCCTGTCATTTATCAATACCTTCCTTCTCAAAATTTATCACCACACGAGTTCACGACTAGGACTTGTGAATCCACATATCCTAAGTTGTCATAAATCATACTTAGAGCAACAAGTAAACAACACTACCAGGAGGTTTCGTTATCAGATCGTCGAGGGGTTGAGAACACAAACCAATTCTAACTTATGAAACGTTCAAGACAATCACGTAAAATTAATCCGCTCTGATCGCATCAGCGTTTTAATAGGGTACAACACAGCCAATTGACAATTGCCATAAGAATGAAGACAAATACAACACAAAAAAGAAGAAAATGGATATTTTAACCATTCTTACTCCTAATTAATCACAACAAAATTGTATCTAAGTCGTGCGTAATCATGCTAGCTTAGCCTAACCTCACCACCTCTACCACAAAATATTTCATTGAGGTTTTGGCTCAACTTTGAGCTTCAAATGTTGGTGTGCAGCCGAGTCGATCTGAGTAACTGTCCGATGTAAGTTCCACTCGGGTCTCTTTGTAAAGTGGGATCCTTGTACCTGTATCCCTAAGTCGATCTACCATGTCATAAAGAAATTCAAAAGTCAGTTTAGATTGCTTGTTTAGCTCCTCCCTGATATGAGGCTGAAGGCTGAACCAGTCTCCCAACAATTTATGAACATGAGAACGAATCATTCTCCATGGCACAGGGTACTTTTCACAAAGTTTCAAGTACTCTATTAGCAGATCAGCCTGGTCTAGTTTTCCATCCACATTGGTTCCTTCACTTTCAGAAACCCATTCGGCAGTTCGAAATCCAGCAAAGAGAGCAGGATTTTCAAGCAGGGTCTCAGCAGAAAGTACCCCTTCAACCTCCGTCTCTTCCAAGCAGTCTCTAACATCATCCATATGCCGTATGTTCCCATTTGCAAGGACTGGGATCCTGACTGCATTTTTCACAGCCCTGATAGCTTTCCAGTCTGCTCGAAATTTCTTCCCATCCTTCTCATCTCTGGTCCTGCCATGAACTGCTAAAAGCATACAACCAGCCTCTTCAAGCATCCTAGCATACTTCAAAGTGTCTTCTAAATTGGGAAATAGCCTAATCTTGCATGAAACAGGAACCTGGAGGTTTTCAGCTAGTTTTTCCACTAGAGATTTTACAACAGGAAGGTTATCCATCAAAAATGCACCATAGTTTCCTCGTTTAGCAATGCGCTGCGGACACCTACAAAATCAAATCAAACAAATACACCAAAATTTTATCAAAAGATAAAATCCAAGCATAGTGATGACCAATGACGATCGTTAAAATTGAAACAAGGAAAGTTTTTGTATTTCTAAGGTGATAGTATTCCATCCTATCTATATGGATGATCGCTATCTCTCACTTGAATAATATTTTAATATTATAACTGGCAATACTGTTACACCGCAACAGAAATGAAGAAAAGCACAATTTTATTCAGAAGGAATCAAAGATTTGACCCAGAGCACGGTGTAGGAATAAGCCAAACCAGATGAATACAGCCTACAGAGTATTAAATTGTGAGAGGAATTCGAGAGGATCTGCTTCTCTCATTAACCTTACTACTGTCTCTCTACCAAATAAAACAAACAAGAATTCCTAGTATGGTAAATACAATAATAAACTTCAGCTTACTTTCCTCCCTGGGAACTTGATTGAATTACACTAACCTCTCCTTTAATTTTTTAAAAATACACTCCCATCCCTTGAAGCATGAAATGGGGGTAAACTTCTATTCAAACAAAAACATTTCTGGTGGAAAACTATGAATAAAACTACAAGGACATCTTTCGTTTGGATACAACTTACAACTTCAATTTAAAAGGGATTCATGACCACTTCTTCATTCCTTTCCATTTCCTCCTATTCCTATAAACTATGGCTCAAGTGGCTAACACAGGAGGTATTGAAATGAAGCAGATTTGGTGGAAAGAGAATGTAAATATACATTACCCAAGATTAATATCAACATAATCACAATAAGGCTCGACCTTGCGTGCAGCTTCCAACAAAACATCAGGGTCGTTGGCACAGAATTGAACAAAGAGCGGTCGATCCTCCTGCGGTTTCTCCCAAAAGTCACAACAAAGCAACAATAATAGTATTAACACAATTAGAAAAATGGATGATTGTAATTTATCATACCTTGCAAGTGGTGAATTCTTCGTTCCTGTACTTTTCGGTCTCAGAGAAGATGCGGGAATGGAGCATGGGGGTGTAGGCGCCCTGGGCACCGTACTTGCGGCACAGCATTCGAAACGGCAACTCCGAATTGTCAACCATCGGGGCCACAATGAATCTGGGTCGGCCCAACTTGGACCAGTGAGCCCAAGCCCGTTCAGCCCGAGACTCTCCGCATAGACTGCGGGCCGGAAAACCCAAGTGGTGGTGGTGGTGGTCGTCGTGCGGTTGTTCTGCATCGAGAGAAGGTGGGGTTTGGGCCATGAGAGGAGGAGATAGCGCGCAAAAGTATCGGTTGAAAAGGGGAAGGGAATAGGGTTTAGGTTTCATCAATATTCGATGGGTTTTGCGAGCAAACCCATCGCCGCTATCGGATGGTTTCAATACCAATCCACTAAATCATATTTTACATGCCATAATAGGTATGAATTTGATTCTTCTGCTTTTTCAAGCTACTCCACTCGGTAAAATAATATCCGGTCAATTGTAGGTATACATTTTAACAAATACTTTTCCTCCACTCATCATATATATCAATTGTAGAATAATTATTGTTCTTGATTAGAATATGTACTATTTCTTTTTTTATCAAAATAAAATATTACAGTATGATATTTGGATTTATATTTTAAGTGATTTTTTTTTTCATTTTTTAAAACATATAATTATTTTGATAACTAAACTAAATAAAACTAATGTCATTTCATTGGATTAAATACAATTGCTTAATGAAAAAAAAAACTAATTTAATTAAGGATGTTTACAAGACGGGTATGTTTCGTGTAATAGTTCTCCACTATTTTACTTGCTGGATAAATATCTGTCACGTATAGTTCTTATATCCATATGGATATCCATTATGTGAATAATATATATATATATATATATATATATATATATATATATATATATATATATATATATATATAATATATATATATATATATA
>Ga0214545_1005858_pt1 | contig 21871 bp, 6 predicted proteins | sample CNSS4metaG_FD_160064 | JGI IMG/M metagenome (GOLD analysis project Ga0214545, IMG submission 160064) | Root nodule microbial communities from cowpea collected in UCLA plant growth center, Los Angeles, California, USA - CNSS4 | ecosystem: Host-associated > Plants > Roots > Nodule | place: USA...
TTATAAATTCAAATATATTTTATAAAACTATTTTGATTATTTAAAAACTATTTTTCTATTTTCAATTTATTATTATTTTTTATTATAAAACTTTCACCTTTAATCCCCTTAAAGTGAACAAGACAAGCTTCACACTGTAATGCACTTGAATTCATCCTCTCCCTCTCCCTCTAATCAACATTGAGGGAGAGAGGGGAAGGAAGAGGGAAATTCCTCTATTTTTTTAATCATCTTATGTTATGCAATGATATGAGGGTGATATCAAGATTACAATTATGTCCGCAATTTATTTTTCAACTTAATTATGAAAATGACGTTAAAATATGGCTTTTCAAATTATTTTTAAAAAAATAATTAATAACGAAAATTTGAAAATTGTTATAAAATAAGGTTTAAAAATTAATTATTAATTATTAAATTTTTATTACGTTATTTTATAAATATTTTTTTATTAAAATATGTTACTCTGATTTGTACATTTTAATATTTTTTCTACGACAAATCAAATTTCTATAATGATAATTTTAAATTATTTTTAAAATAATGGACAATATGGTAATCTTGTTTTTCTATGATTTAAATATAAATTTTAATCTATCACGTCCAACAAATCACTTATAAACTTTAACAAACTTTACTCTAAATCCACCTACTTTCACCTTTAATCCACTAGTGAGAACACAAACTTCATACGGTAATCCACTTGATGTCATCCTCTCCCTCACCCTCCAATCAACCTTGAGAGAGGGGAAGGAAGAGGGAAATTCTTCTATTTTTAAATCATCTATGTTATGCCAGGGTTTGAGGGTGATATCAAGATTACAATTATATCCACAATTTATTTTTCAACTAAATTATGAAAATGATATAAAAATATGGTTTTTAAAATTATTTTTAAAAAAATAATTGAGAATGAAAATTTGAAAATTGTTCTAAAATAAGGTTTAAAAAGTAATTATTGATTATAAATTTTTTATTACATTATTTTATAAATATTTTTTAATAAAATATGTTATTTTCATTTATACATATTAATATTTTTTCGACAACAAATAAAACTTATATAATGATAATTTTTAATCATATTTAAAATAAAGGACAATTTGGTAATCTTGTTTTTTTTATCTAAATATAATATTTTATCTATCACATCTATCAAATCACTCACAAACTTCAACAAACTTTAATCTAAATCAAATCACTTTCACATTTAATCCCCTTAAAGTGAACAAGAGAAGTTTCACACTCTAATCTACTTGAATTCATCCTCTCCCTCTCCCTCCAATCAACGTTGAGGGAGAGAGAGGGGGAGGAAGAGGAAAATTCCTCTATTTTACAATCGTCTTATGTTATGCAATGGTTTATGGGCAAAATCAAGATTACAATTATGTTCGCAATTTGTTTTTCAGCTTAATAACAAAAATGATGTAAATATATGGCTTTTGAAATTATTTTTACAAAAATAATTAATAACGAAAATTTGAATTTTTTTATAAAATAAGGTTTAGAAAGTAATTATTAATTATCAAATTTTTATTACGTTATTCTATAAATATTTTTTTATTCAAATAGGTTACTTTGATTTATACATTTTAATATTTTCTCTACGACAAATCAAACTTATATAATGATAATTTTTAATTATTTTTAAAATAACGGACAATTTGGTATTCGTGTTTTTCCTTGATTTAAATATACTTTTTAATCTATCACATCCATCAAATCACTCACAAACTTGAACAAAATTTACTCTAAATCCACTCACTTTCACCTTTAATCCCCTTAAAGTGAACAAGACAATCTTCACACCCTAATCCACTTGAATTCGTCCTCTCCCTCCAATCAACGTTGAGCGAGAGAGACGGGAACGAAGAGGGAAATTCCTCTATTTTTTAATCATCTTATGTTATGCAATGGTTTCAGGTTGATATCAAGATTACAATTATGTCCGCAATTTATTTTTCAGCTAAATTATGAACATGATGTTAAAAGAACGTAATTTGAAAATTGTTATTAAATAAGGTTTAAAAAGTAATGTTCAGTTGAAGTTTTTTTATTACATTATTTTATAAATATATTTTTATTAAAATATGTTACTTTCATATCATTTAAATATTTTTTCTACGACAAATCAAACTTATATAATGATAATTTTTAATTATGTTTAAAATAAAGAACAATTTGGTAAACTTGTTTTCCTTGATTTAAATACAATTTTTAATCTATCACATCCATCAAATCACTCAAACATTAACAAAGTTTACTCTAAATCTACCCACTTTCACCTTTAATCCACTTAAAGTGAACCACACAAACTTTAAACTATATTACACATGATGTCATCCTCTCCTTCTCCCTCCAATCATCCTTGAGAGAGAGGGGAGGAAGTGGAAAATTCTTTTATTTTTAAATCATCTTTGTGATGCCATGGTTTGAGGGTGATTTAAAGATTACAATTGTGTCAGCAATTTATTTTTCAGCTTAATTATGAAAATGATGTAAAAATATTGTTTTGAAAATTACTGTTACAAAAATAATTAGTAACGAAAATTTGAAAATTGTTCTAAAATAAGATTTAAAAAGTAATTATTAATTATAAAATTTTTTATTACATTATTTTATAAATATTTTTTCAATAAAATATTTTATTTTCATTTATACATATTAATATTTTTTCTACAACAAATGAAACTTGTATGACGATAATTTTTAGTCATATTTAAAATTAAGGACAATTTGGTAATATTGTTTTTTCTTGATTTAAATATAATTTTTAATCTATCACATCCATTAAATCACTCACAAAGTTCAATAGACTTTACTCTAAATCCATTCACTTTCACCTTTAACCACCTTAAAGTGAAAAAGACAAGCTTCAAACTCTAAACGACTTGAATTCTTCCTATCTCTCTACCCTCAATCAACGACGAGGGAGAGAGAGGGAAATGATGTGGGAAATTCATTCATTTTTCAATCATCTCTATTATGCAATGGTTTGAGGGTGATATAAAGATTACAATTATATCCACAATTTATTTTTTTAGCTTAGTTATGAAAATGATGTAAAAAGATGGCTTTTGAAATTATTTTAACCAAAATTTGAAAATTGTTATAAAATAAGGTTTAAAAAGTAATTATCAATTTTAAAATTTTTTATTACATTATTTTATAAATCATTTTTTATTAAAATATGTTATTTTCATTTATTCATTTTATTATTTTTTCTACGACAAATAAAACTTATATAATGATAATTTTTAATTATTTTTAAAATAAAGAACATTTTGGTAATCTTATTTTTCCTTGATTTTAATATAATTTTGAATCTATCACATCTATCAAATCACTCACAAACTTTAACAAACTTTACTCTAAATCCACCCACTTTCAGCTTAAATCCACTTGATGTTATCTTCTCCCTTTCTCTCCAATCAAACTTGATAGAGAGAGGGAATGGAAGGGAGAAATTCCTATTCTTTTCAATCATCTCTGTTATGCCATGATTTGAGGGTGATATCAAGATTAAATTATGTCTCAGTTTTTTTTCCAGCTTAATTATGAAAATGATGTAAAAATATGGATTTTGAAAATATTTTTACAAAAATAATTAACAACGTAAATTTGAAAATTGTATAAAATAAGGTTTAAAAAGTATTTTTCAATTATAAAATTTTTTCTTACATTATTATATAAATATTTTTTTATTAAAATATATTAATTTCATTTATACATTTTAATATTTTTTCTATGATAAATCAAACTTATACAATGATAATTTTTAATTACTTTTAGAATAAAGGAAAATGTGGTAATCTTGTTTTTCCTTGATTTAAATATAATTTTTAATCTATCACATCTATCACATCTATCACATCCATCAAATCACTCACAAACCCTAACAAACTTTACTCTAAATCCATCCACTTTCACCTTAAATCCACTTAAAGTAAGCAACTAAAACTTCACACCATAATCAACTTGATGTCATCCTTTCCCTTTCTCACCAGTCAAACTTGAGAAAGAGGGGAGGGAAGGGAGAAATTTCTCTACTTTTCAATCATCTCCGTTATGCCATCGTTTGACGGTGATATCAACATTACAATTATGTCTCAATTTTTTTTTTCAGCTTAATTATGGAAATGATGTAAAAATATGGCCTTTGAAATTATTTTTACAAAAATAATTAATAAAGAAAATTTATAAATAGTTATAAAATAAGGTTTAAAAAGTAATTATTACTTACAAAAATTTTTATTACATTATTTTATAAATATTTTTTTAATAAAATATGTTAATTTCAATTATACATATTAATATTTTTTCTACAACAAATCAAACTTATATAATCATAATTTTTAATCATATTTAACATAAAGGACAATTTGGTAATCTTGTTTTTTCTTGAATTAAATATAATTTTTAATCTATCAATCCATCACATCACTCACAAATATCAACAAACTTTACTCTAAATTCTCTCACTTTCACCTTTAATCCCCTTAAAGTGAACAAGAAAGCTTCACACTCTAATCCACTTGAATTCATCCATACCCTCTCCCTCCAATCAACATCGAGGGAGAAAGAAGGGGAAGAAAGAGGGAAATTCCTCCAATTTTCAATAATCTTTGTTATGCAATGGTTTCAGGGTGATATCAAGATTATAATTATGTCCACAATTTATTTTTTAGCTTAATTATGAAAATGATGTAAAAATATGGCTTTTGAAATTATTTTAACGAAAATTTGAAAATTGTTATGAAAAAAGGTTTAAAAAGTAAATATCAATTATAAATTTTTTTATTACATTATTTTATAAATATTCTTTTACTAAAATATGTTATTTTCATTTATAGATTTTAATATTTTTTTCTACGACCAATCAAACTTATATAATGATAAATTTTAATTATTTTAAAATAAAAAAGATTTTGGTAACCTTATTTTCCTTGATTTTAATATAATTTATAATCTATCACATCCATCCATTCACTCATAAACTTTAACAAACTTTATTCTAAATGCACCCACTTTCACCTTAAATCCACTTAAAGTAAACAACACAAACTTCACACTATAATCCACTTGATGTGATCCTCTCCCTTGCTCTCCAATAAAACTTGATAGAGAGAGGAGAGGGAAGGGAGAAATTCCTCTACTTTTCAATCATGTCTGTTATGCCATGGTTTGAGGGTGATATCACGATTAAATTATGTCTCAAATTTTCTTTTCAGCTTAATTATGAAAATGATGTAAAAATATGGATTTGAAAATATTTTTACAAAAATAATTAACAACGTAAATTTGAAAATTTTATAAAATAAGGTTTAAAGAGTAATTTTCAATTATAAAATTTTTTATTACATTATTTTATAAATATTTTTTTTATTAAAATATGTTACTCTCATTTATACATTTTAAAATTTTTTCTATGATAAATCAAACTTATATAATGATAATTTTTAATTACTTTTAGAATATAGGAAAATTTGGAAATCTTGTTTTACTTTGATTTAAATATAATTTTTAATCTATCACATCGATCAAATCACTCACAAACCCTAACAAACTTTACTCTAAATCCACCATCTTTCACCTTTAATCAACTTAAAGTGCACAACACAAACTTCACACTCCAATCCGCTTAAATTCATCATCTCCCTCTCTCTCCAATGAACCTTGATACATATTAATATTTTTTCTACAACAAATAAAACTTATATAAAGATAATTTTTAATCATATTTAACATAAATGACACTTTGGTAATCTTGTTTTTTCTTGATTTAAATATAATTTTTAATCCATCAAATCCATCAAATTACTCACAAATACCAACAAACTTTACTATAAATCCACTCATTTTCACCTTTAATCCAATTAAATTCAATTAAAGTGAACAACACAAACTTCACACTATAATCCACTTGATGTCATCCTCTCTCTCCTATCAACCTTGAGGGAGAGAGAGGGCAAGGAAGGAGAAATTCCTCTATTTTTCAATCATCTTTGTTATGTCATGGTTTGAGGGTGATATTAAGATTACAATTATGTCCGAAATTTATTTTTCAACTTAATTATGAAAATGACGTAAAAATAACAAAAAATTGAAAATTGTTATAAAATAAGGCTTAAAAAGTAATTATTAAATATAAATTTTTTTATTACATTATTTTATAAATACTTTTTTAATAAAATACGTTATTTTCATTTATACATATTAATATTTTTTTTACAACAAATCAAACTTATATAATTATAAGTTATAATCATTTTTAAAATAAAGGTCAATTTGGTATTCTTGTTTTTTCTTGATTTAAATATAATTTTTAATCTATCAGATCTATCAACTCACTCACAAACTTTAGTCTAAATCCACCTTCTTTCACCCTTAATCCACTTAAAGTGCACAACACAAATTTCACACTCTAATCCACTTGAATTCATCATCTCCCTCTCCCTCCAATCAACCTTGAAGGAGAGAGAGGGAAAGGCAGATGAAAATTTCTCTATTTTTCAATCATCTCTGTTATGCAATGGTTTGTGGGTGATATCAAGATTACAATTATATCGACAATTTATTTTTAAGCTTAATTATGAAAATGATATAAAAATATGACTTTTGAAATTATTTTTACAAAAATAATTAATAACGGAAAATATGAAAATTGTTATAAAATAAGGTTTAAAAAGTAATTATAAATTATAAATTTTTTTATTACATTATTTTATAAATATTTTTTTAATAAAATATGTTATTTTGATTTATACATATTAATATTTTCTCTACAACAAATCAAACTTATAAATTATATTTCTTAATCATATTTAAAATAAAAGACAACTTGGTAATCTTGTTCTTTCTTGATTTAATTATAATTTTTAATCTATCACATCCTTTAAATCACTCACAATCTTCAACAAACTTTACCCTAAATCCACTCAGTTTCAACTTTAATCCCATTAAAGTGAACAAGACAAGGTTCAAACTCTAATCCATTTGAATTCTTCGTATCACTCTTCCTCCAATCAACGATGACGAAGTGAGGGGAAGGAAGAGGGAAATTCCTCAATTTTTCAATCATCTCTGTTATGCAATGGTTTGAGGGTGATATCAAGATTACAATTATGTCTGAATTTATTTTTATGCTTAATTAAGAAAATGATGTAAAAATATAAAAAATTTAAAAAATGTTATAAAATAAGGTTTAAAAAGTAATTATAAATTATAAAATTTTTTATTAAGTTATTTTATAAATAGTTTTTTTATCAAAATATTTTACTTTCATTTATACATTTTAATATTTTTTCTACGACAAATCAAACTTATATAATGATAATTTTTAATTATTTTTAAAATAATGGACAATTTGGTAATATTGTTTTTCCTTGATTTAAATATAATCTTTATTCTATCACATGCAACAAATCACACATAAACTTTAACAAACTGTATTCTAAATCCACCCCCTTTCACCTTTAATCCACTTAAAGTGAATAACACAAACTTTACACTCTAATCCACTTGATGTCATCCTCTCCCTCTCCCTCCAATCAACATTAAAGGAGCGAGGGGAATGAAGAGGGAAATTCTTCCATTTATTTTTAAATCATCTATGTTATCCCATGGTTTGAGGGTAATATCAAAATTACAATTATGTTCAAAATTTATTTTTCAGCTTAATTACAAAAATTATGTAAAAATATGGCTTTTAAAATTATTTTTACAAAAATAATTAATAACGAAAAATTTAAAATTATCCTAAAATAAGGTATAAAAAGTAATTATTAATTATAAATTTTTTTATTACATTATTTTATAAATAATTTTTTAATAAAATATGTTATTTTAATTTATACTTATTAATATTTTTTCCACAACAAATCAAACTTATATAATGACAATTTTTAATCAGATTTAAAATAAAGGACAATTTGGTAATCTTGTTTTTTCTTCATTTAAATATAATTTTTAATCTATCACATCCATCAAATCACTCACAAACTTCAACCAACTTTAATCAAAATCCACCCACTTTCACCTTTAATACTTTAACGTGAACAAAACAAGCTTCCCACTCTAATCCACTTGAATTCATCCTGTTGCTCTCCTTCCAATCAATGTTGAGGGAGGGAGAGGGGAAGGAAGAGGGAGATTGCTCTATTTTTGAATCATTTATGTCATGCAATGGTTTGAGAGTGATATCAAGATTACAATTGTGTCTACAATTTATTTTTGAACTTAATTATGAAAATGATGTAAAAATATGGCTTTTGAAATTATTTTTACAAAAAATAATGAAGAATGAAAATATGAAATTTGTTATAAAATAAGGTTTAAAAAGTAATTATTACTGATAAATTTTTTTATTACATTATTTTATAAATATTTGTTTATTAAAATATTTTACTTTCATTTATACGTTTTAATATTTTTTCTACAATAAATCAAACTTATATAATGATAATTTTTAATTATCTTTAAAATAAAGGACAATTTGGTAATCTTCTTTTTGCTTGGTTTAAATATAATATTTAATCTATCACATCCGACAAATCACACAAAAACTTTAACAAACTTTACTCTAAATCCACCCACTTTCATCTTGAATCCACTTAAAGTGAACATCACAAACTTCACACGATAATCCACTTGATGTCATCCTCTCCCTCTCCCTCCAATCAACCTTGAGGGAGAGAGGGGAAGGAAGAGGGAAATTCTTCTATTTTTAAATCATCTTTGTTATGCAATGGTTTAAGGGTGATAAAAGACTACAATTATATCCACAATTTTTTTTTTCAGCTTAATTATGAAAATAATGTAAAAATAACAAAAATTTGAAAATTGTTATAAAATAAGGTTTAAAATGCAATTTTTAGTTATAAAATTTTTTATTACATTATTTTACAAATAAGTTTTTATTAAGGTATGTTGCTTTCATTTATACATTGTAATATTTTTTCTACCAAATATTAAACTTATATAATGATAATTTTTAATTATTTTTAAAATAAATGACAATTTGGTAATCTTGTTTTTCCTCGATTTAATTATAATTTTTAATTTATCACATCCATCAAATCACTCACAACCTTTTCTCTAAATCCACCCACGTTCACCTTTAATCCACGTGAACCACACAAACTTCACAATGTAATCCACTTGATGTCATCCTCTCCCTATCTCTCCAATCAACCTTGAGGAAGAGAGGGGAAGGAAGAGGGAAATTCTTCTATTTTTAAATCATCTTTGTTATGCCATGGTTTGATGGTGATATAAAGATTACAATTATGTCCGCAATTTATTTTTCAACTTAATTATGAAAATGATGTCAAAATATGGCCTTTGAAATTATTTTTCAAAAATAATTAATAACGAAAATTTGAAAATTGTTATAAATAAGGTTTAAAAAGTAATTATTAATTATAAAATAGGACCTCATCCCACGCACCCAGATGGTCGAGCACGCACGTCCGCAAGAGATCCTCAAGAGACTGGATGGTTTTCTCGGATTGCCCATCAGTCTGAGGGTGATAAGCAGAGCTCACAACCAACCTACTACCTATAGCATCCTGCAACGTCTGCCAGAAGCGGGAGGTGAATCGTAGGTCTCTATCAGAGACTATACTCGACGACACACCATGCAACCTCACGATCTCACTGATATACAACTATGCCAGCTTTGCCATGGACATCCTCAAGTTTACTGCTAGGAAGTGGGCACTCTTGGTTAGACGGTCTACTATAACCCATATAGCATCGTGGCTCCTCACGGTCCGTGGTAAATGGGTGACAAAGTCCATAGCAATGTTGTCCCATCTCCACTCCGGTATCTCAAGCTGTTGTAGCATCCCTCCCGGTCTCTGATGCTCTGCCTTAGCCTTCTGACAGGTTAAGCATGATGACACATACCGAGCAACATCTTATTTTATGCCCGACCACCATAATGATTCTTTCAGGTCATCATGCATTTTAGTCATGCCTGGGTGCTTGCTAAAATGGCTCTTGTGCCCTTCCTCAAGAATCATACCTTTCAGCTCTAAGTCTTCAGGTATGCAGACCATGCCTCTGAATCTCAACACCCCATCACCCCCTATCACAAAGTCCTTGGCCTTCTCGGTGCGAAGTAACTCTATCGTCCTCTGAAGCTTGGGGTCAGATAGTTGCCTTTCTTTTAGCAGGGTAAGGAAATCACTAGACACCGTGAGATGGGTACATCTAATGACTCCCTCACCTAAAACCACCTGCAAGCATGTCTTTGAACTGTTCCACCAAGTCTAACTCCTTGGCCATCATATGAGATGCGTGAACCGCTTCTCTGCTTAAGGCGTTAGCCACCACATTCGCCTTTCCCGGATGGTACAACAACTCAAAGTCAGAGTCTTTCAAGAACTTCATCCACCGCCTCTGCCTCATGTTTAACTCTTTCTAGTCAAACAGGTATTTCAAACTCTTATGGTCACTGAAAACTTGGAATTGTGCACTATATAGATAGTGTCTTCAGATCTTCAGCGCAAACACCACCGCTGTTAACTCTAACTCATGTGTGGGGTAGTTCTTCTCATGATTCTTCAACTACCGTGAGGCGTATGCCACCACTCTCCGGTCTTTCATTTATACATTTTAATATTTTTTCTCCGACAAATCAAGCTTATATAATGATAATTTTTAATTATTTTTAAAATAATGGACAATTTGGTAATCTTGTTTTTTCTTGATTTAAATATAATTTTTAATCTATCATATCCAATAAATCACACATAAACTTTAACAAACTATACTCTAAATTCACCCTCTTTCACCTTTAATCCACTTAAAGTGAACAACACAAACTTCACACTCTAATCCACTTGATGTCATCCTCTCCCTCTCCCTCCAATCAACGTTGAAGGAGAAAGGGGAAGGAAGAGGGAAATTCTTCTATTTTTAAATCATCTTCGTTATGCCATGGTTTTAGGGTGATATCTAAATTAAAATTATGTTCGCAATTTATTTTTCAGCTTAATTATGAAAATTATGTAAAAATATGGCTTTGAAAATTAATTTTACAAAAATAATTAATCAAGAAAATTTTAAAGTTATTCTAAAATAAGGTAGAAAAGTAATTATTAAATATAAATTTTTTTATTACATTACTTTATAATTATTTTTTTATTAAAATAAGTTATTTTAATTTATACATATTAATATTTTTTCTAAAACAAATCAAACTTATATAATGATAATTTTTATTCATTTTTAAAATAAAGGACAATTTGGTATTCTTGTTTTTCCTTGATTTAAATATAATTTTTAATCTATCACATCTATCAAATCACTCATAAACTTTAACAAACTTTACTCTAAATCCACCATCTTTCACCTTAATCGACTTAAAGTGCATAACACAAACTCACACTCTAATCCACTTGAATTCATCATCTCCCTCTCCCTCCAATCAACCTTGACGAAGAGAGAGGGGAAGGCCGATGAAAATTCCTCTATTTTTCAATCATCTCTAATATGCAATGGTTTGAGGGTGATATCAAGATTACAATCATGTCCGCAATTTATTTTTCAGCTTAATTATGAAAGTGATGTAAAAATATGGCTTTTAAAATTATTGTTACAACAATAATTAATGACGAAAATTTGTAAATTATTATAAAATAAGATTTAAAAAGTAATTATTAATTATAAATAATTTTATTACATTATTTTATAAATATTTTTTAATAAAATATGTTATTTTGATTTATACATGTTAATATTTTTTTCTACAAAGAAACAAACTTATATAATTATATTTTTTAATCATATTTAAAATAAATTAAAATTTGGTAGTCTTGTTTTTTCTTGATTTAAATATAATTTTTAATCTATCACATCCAACAAATCACTCACAAACTTCAACAAACTTTACTCTAAATCCACTCACTTTCACCTTTGATCCCCTTAAACTGAACAAGAGAAGTTTCACACTGTAATCCACTTGAATTCAACCTCACCCTCTCCCCCCAATAAATGTTGAGGGAGAGAGGGGAAGGAATAGGGAAATTCCTCTATTTTTCAATCATCTTTGTTATGCAATGGTTTGAGCGTGATATCAAGATTACAATTAAGTTCGCAATTTATTTTTCACCTTAATTATGAAAATGATGTAAAAATATGGCCTTTCAAATTATGTTTACAAAAATAATTAATAATGAAAATTTGAAAATTTTAATAAAATAAGGTTTAAAAAGTAATTATTAATTATAAAATTTCTTATTGCATTATTTCATAAATATTGTTTTATTAAAATACGTTATTTTCATTTATACATTTTAATATTTTTTCTACGACAAATCAAACTTATATAATGACAATTTTTAATTATTATTAAAATAACGGACAATTCAGTAATCTTGTTTTTTCTTGATTTAAATATAACTTTTAATCTATCACATTCATCAAATCATTCCAAACTTTAACAAACTTATTTGAAATCCAACCACTTTCATCTTTAATTAACTAAAAGCGAACAACAAAAACTTCACACTATAATCTACTTGATGTCATCCTCTCCCTCTTCCTCTAATCAACAAACCTTGAGGGAGAGAGGGGAAGGAAGGGAGAAATTCCTCTCTTTTCAATCATCTCTGTTATGCCATGATTTGAGGGTGATATCAAGATTACAATTATGTCTGCAATTTTTTTTCAGCTTAGTTATGAAAATGATGTAAAAATATGCCTTTTGAAATTATTTTTACAAAAATAAGTAATAACGAAAATTTGAAAATTTTTATCAAATAAGGTTTAAAAAGTAATTTTCAATTATAAAATTTTTTATTACATTATTTTATAAATATTTTTTTATTAAAATAGGTTACTTTGATTTATACATTTCAATATTTTTTCTACTATATATCAAACTTATATAATGATAATTTTTAATTATTTTTAAAATAAAAGACAATTTGGTAATCTTGTTTTTCCTTGATTTAAATATAATTTTTAATCTATCACATCCATCAAATCACTCACAAACTTTAACAAACTTTACTCTAAATCCATCAACTTTCACGTTTAATCAACTTAAATTAAACAACACAAACTTCAGACTCTAATCCACTTGAATTGATAATCTCCCTCTCCCTCCAATCAACCTTGACGGAGAGAGGGGAAGGAAGATGGAAATTTCTCTATTTTTCAATCATCTTTGTTATGCAATGGTTTCAGGATGATATCAAGATTACAATTATGTTCGCAATTTATTTATCAACTTAATTATGAAAATGATGTAAAAATAACGAAAATGTGAAAATTGTTATAAAATAAGGTTTAAAAAGTAATTATTAATTATAAAATTTTTTCTTACATAATTTTATAAATATGTTATTAAGAAAATATTTTATTTTTATTCATACATTTTAATATATTTTTCTACGACAAATCAAAATTAGATAATCATAGTTTTTAATTATTTTTAAAATAAAGGACAATTTGGTAATCCTATTTTTCCTTGATTTAAATATAATTTTTAATCTATCATATCTATCAAATTACGCACAAACTTTAACAAACTTTACTCTAAATCCATCCACTTTTTCCCTTAATTCACTTAAAGTGAACAACACAAACTTCACAATATAATCCACCTGATACCATACTCTCCGTCTCTCTCCAATCAACTTTGAGGGAGAGAGAGGGGAAGGAAGGGAGAAATTCCTCTCTTTTCAATCATATATGTTATGCCATGAGTTGAGGGTGATATCAAGATTACAATTATGTCTGCAATTTTTTTTTTAGCTTAATTCTGAAAATGATGTAAAAATATGCCTTTTGAAATTAGTTTTACAAAAATAAGTAATAACGAAAATTTGAAAATTGTTATCAAATAAGGTTTAAAAAGTAATTTTCAATTATAAATTTTTTTATTACATTATTTTATAAATATTTTTTTATTAAAATAGGTTACTTTGATTTATACATTTCAATATTTTTTCTACTATAAATCAAACTTATATAATGATAATTTTTAATTATTTTTAAAATAAAAGACAATTTGATAATCTTGTTTTTCCTTGATTTAAATATAATTTTTAATCTATCACATCCATCAAATCACTCACAGACTTTAACAAACTTTAATCTAAATCCATCAACTTTCACGTTTAATCAAGTTAAATTAAACAACACAAACTTCAGACTCTAATCCACTTGAATTGATCATCTCCCTCTCCCTTCAATCAACCTTGACCGAGAGAGAGGGGAAGGAAGATGGAAATTTCTCAATTTGTCAATCATCTTTGTTAGCAATGGTTTCAGGATGATATCAAGATTACAATTATGTCTGCAGATTATTTTTCAACTTAATTATGAAAATGATATAAAAATAACGAAAATTTGAAAATTGTTATAAAATAAGGTTTAAAAAGTAATTATTAATTATAAAATTTTTTCTTACATAATTTTATAAATATTTTTTAAGAAAATATGTTATTTTTATTTATACATTTTAATATATTTTTCTACGACAAATAAAAATTATATAATGATAATTTTTAAAATAAAGGACAATTTGGTAATCATGTTTTCCTTGATTTAAATATAATTTTTAATCTATCATATCTATCAAATTACTCACAAACTTTAACAAACTTTACTCTAAGTTCACCCACTTTCTCCTTTGACCCACTTAAAGTGAACAACACAAACTTCACACTATAATCCACTTGATGCCATCCTTTCCCTCTCTCTACAATCAACTTTGAGGGAGAGAGGGGAAGGAAGGGAGAAATTCCTCTCTTTTCAATCATCTCTGTTATGCCATGATTTGAGGGTTATATCAAGATTACAATTATGTCTACAATTGTTTTTTTTTAGCTTAATTCTGAAAATGATGTAAAAATATGCCTTTTGAAATTATTTTTGCAAAAATAAGTAATAACTAAAATTTGAAAATTGTTATAAAATAAGGTTTAAAAAGTAATTTTCAATTATAAAATTTTTTATTACATTATTTTATAAATATTTTTTTATTAAAATAGGTTACTTTGATTTATACATTTCAATATTTTTGCTACGATAAATCAAACTTATATAATGATAATTTTTAATTATTTTGAAAGTAAAGGACTATTTGGTAATCTTGTTTTTCCTTGATTTAAATATAATTTTTAATCTATCATATCTATCAAATCACTCACAAACTTTAAGAAACTTTACTCGAAATCCATCAACTTTCACCTTTAATCAACTTAAATTAAACAACATAAACTTCACATTTTAATCCACTTGAATTGATGATCTCCCTCTCCCTCCAATCAACCTTGACGGAGAGAGAGGGGAAGGAAGATGCAAGTTCCTCTATTTTTCAATCATCTCTGATTTGTCATGGTTTGAGGGTGATATCAAGATTACAATTATGTCCGCAGTTTATTTTTCAGCTTAATTATGAAAATGATGTAAAAATAAGAACATTTGAAAATTGTTATAAAATAAGGTTTAAAAAGTAATTATGAACTATAAAAATTTTGTTACATTATTTTATAATTTTTTTTAATAAAATAAGTTATTTTCATTTATACATATTAATATTATTTCTACAACAAATCAAACTTATATAATGATAATTTTTAATCATTTTTAGAATAAAGGATAATTTGGTATTCTTCTTTTTCCCTGATTTAAATATAATTTTTAATCTATCACATCCATCAAATCACTCTAAAACTTTAGCAAATTTTACTCTAAATCGATCCTCTTTCACCGTTAATCCACTTAAAGTGCACAAGACAAACTTCACACTCTAATCCACTGGAATTCATCATCTCACCCTCCCTCCAATCAACCTTGACAGAGAGAGAGGGGAAGGCCAATCGACATTCCTCTATTTTTCAATCATCATTGTTATGCAATGGTTTGAGGGTGATATCAAGATTACAAGTATATCGACAATTTATTTTTCAGCTTAATTATGAAAATGATATAAAAATATGGTTTTTTAAATTATTTTTACAAAAATAATTATTAACGAAAATTTGAAAATTGTTATAAAATAAGGTTTAAAAAGTAATTATTAATTATAAATTTTTTTATTACATTATTTTATAAATATTTTTTTAAAAAAATATGTTAACTTCATTTATACATATTAATATTTTTTTTACAACAAATCAAACTTATAGAATGATAATTTTTAATCATACTTAACATAAAGGACAATTTCGTAGTCTTGTTTTTTCTTGATTTAAATATAATGTTTAATCTATCAAATTCATCAAATCCCTCACAAACTTCAACAAACAATATTCTTAATCCACTCACTTTCACCTTTAATCCCTTTAAATTGAACAAGCCAAGCTTCACACTCTAATCCAATTGAATTCATCCTCTCCCTCCCCCTCCCTCCCCCTCCTATCAATGTTCAGGGAGAGAGATGACAAAAGAGGGAAATTCCTCTATTTTTCAATCGTCTCTGTTATGCAATGGTTGGAGGGAGATATCAAGATTACAATTATGTCCGCAATTTATTTTTTAGCTTAATTATGAAAATGATCCAAAAATATGGCTTTTGAAATTATTTTTACAAAAATAATTAATAAAGAAAATTTGAAAATTGTTATAAAATAAGGTTTAAAAAGTAATTATTAATTATAAATTTTTTTATTACATTATTTTATAAATATTTTTTTAATAAAATATGTTATTTTGATTTATACATGTTAATATTTTTTCTACAAAGAAACAAACTTATATAATTCTATTTTTTAATCATATTTAAAATAAAGGACAATTTGTTAATCTTGTTTTTTCTTGATTTAAATAAAATTTTTAATCTATAATATCCATCAAATCACCCTCTCCCTCCAATAAACGTTGATGGAGAGAGGGTAAGGAAGAGTGAAATTCCTCTATTTTTCAATCATCTCTGTTATGTAATGGTTTAAGGGTGATATCAAGATTACAATTAAGTCCACAATTTATTTTTCAGCTTAGTTATGAAAATGATTTAAAAATATGGCCTTTGAAATTATTTTTACAAAAATAATTAATAACAAAAATTTTGAAATTGTTATAAAATGAGGTTTCAAAACTAATTATTAATTATAAAAAATTTTATTACATTATTTTATAAATAGTTTTTTAATAAAATATGTTAACTTCATTTATACATATTGTTATTTGTTTTACAATAAATCAAACTTATATAATGATAATTTTTAATCATACTTAACAAAAAAGGACAATTTCGTAATCTTGTTTTTTCTTGATTTAAATATGATGTTTAATGTATCAAATTTATCAAATCACTCACCAACTTCAATAAACAATATTCTTAATCCACTCACGTTCACCTTTAATCCCCTTAAAGTGAACAAGCCAATCTTCACATTCTAATCCACTTGAATTCATCCTCTCCCTCCCCTCCTATCAATGTTGAGGGAGAGAGATGACTGATGAGTTCCTCTATTTTTCAATGTCTCTGTTATGCATTGGTTTGAGGGTGATATCAAGATTACAATTACGTCCGCAATTTATTTTTCGGCTTCATTATGAAAATGATCTAAAAATATGGCTTTTGAAATTATTTTTACAAAGCTAATTAATAACGAAAATTTGAAAATTGTTATAAAAAAGGTTTAAAAAGTAATTATTAATTATAAATTTTTTTATTACATTATTTCATAAATATTTTTTTAATAAAATATGTTATTTTGTTTTTTACATGTTAATATTTTTTCTACAAAGAAACAAACTTATATAATTCTATTTTTTAATTATATTTAAAATAAAGGACAATTTGTTAATCTTGTTTTTTCTTGATTTAAATAAAATTTTTAATCTATAATATCCATCAAATCACTCACAAACTTCAACAAACTTTACTCTAAATCCACTCACTTTCATCTTTGATCCCCTTAAAGTTAACAAGACAAGCTTCACACTCTAACCCACTTGAATTCATCCTCACCCTCTCCCTCCAATAAACGTTGATGGAGAGAGGGTAAGGAAGAGGGAAATTCCTCTATTTTTCAATCATCTCTGTTATGTAATGGTTTAAGGGTGATATCAAGATTGCAATTAAGTCAACAATTTATTTTTCAGCTTAGTTATGAAAATGATTTAAAAATATGGCCTTTGAAATTATTTTTACAAAAATAATTAATAACAAAAATTTTGAAATTGTTATAAAATGAGGTTTAAAAACTAATTATTAATTATAAAAAATTTTATTACATTATTTTATAAATAGTTTTTTAATAAAATATGTTAACTTCATTTATACATATTATTATTTGTTTTACAATAAATCAAACTTATATAATAATAATTTTTAATCATACTTAACATAAAGGAGAATTTCATAATCTTGTTTTTTCTTGATTTAAATATGATGTTTAATGTATCAAATTTATCAAATCACTCACCAACTTCAACAAACAATATTCTTAATCCACTCACTTTCACCTTTAATCCCCTTAAAGTGAACAAGCCAATCTTCACATTCTAATCCACTTGAATTCATCCTCTCCCTCCCCTCCTATCAATGTTGAGGGAGAGAGATGACTGATGAGTTCCTCTATTTTTCAATGTCTCTGTTATGCATTGGTTTGAGGGTGATATCAAGATTACAATTACGTCCGCAATTTATTTTTCGGCTTCATTATGAAAATGATCTAAAAATATGGCTTTTGAAATTATTTTTACAAAGCTAATTAATAACGAAAATTTGAAAATTGTTATAAAAAAGGTTTAAAAAGTAATTATTAATTATAAATTTTTTTATTACATTATTTCATAAATATTTTTCTAATAAAATATGTTATTTTGTTTTTTACATGTTAATATTTTTTCTACAAAGAAACAACCTTATATAATTCTATTTTTTAATCATATTTAAAATAAAGGCCAATTTCTTAATCTTGTTATTTCTTGATTTAAATGTAATTTTTAATCTATAACATCTATCAAATTACTCACAAACTTCAACAAACTTTACTCTAAATCCACTCACTTTCACCTTTGATCCCTTTAAAGTGAACAAGACAAGCTTCACACTCTAATCCACTTGAATTCATGATCTCGCTCTCCCTCCAATCAACCTTGACAGAGAAAGAAAGGACGAAAGATGGAAATTCCTTCTATTTTTCAATCATCTTTGTTATGCAATGGTTTGAGGGTGATATTAAGATTACAATTATGTCTGCCATTTTTTTTTCAGCTTAATTATGAAAATGATGTAAAAACATGGCTTATGAAATTAATTTTAACAAAATAATTAATAATGAAAATTTGAAAATTGTTATAAATAAGGTTTAAAAAGTAATTATTAATTATAAATTTTTTTATTACATTATATTATAAATAATTTTTTAATAAAATATGTTGGTGTGTTTCGTTGAGCTGCCTAGGTGTAGTACACCAGTCCCCCATCCTTTAAGTGTGATGAACAGTGTTAAGGCTTGAAATGTGAACATGTTTGTGGCAGCTGAAAGGGTGGCAGATGTTAGAGGTCTAAGCAAAGGAGTTTTGCGTCGTCATTTTAAGGTTGGTAACCTTTGGTGTGCATTGGGACATTTCACATGGCTTGTGACTTTTGACGGGAAGGAGTTGTAGCATTTCGAATTATCGTTTATAAATGAGGATTGTGTGGAGAATGTGTTTCTGTTGGCTCATTTGTAAGAATTCTGAGATCAGAGATCTGCGTGCGTTAGAGCGGTCCGATTAGTTCTTTGTACCTGCCGGCATCTTTCTTTCTTAAAAAGGTGTGTCTAGTACTAGTGATCGTGTGTTGTTGTCATCATCGAGTAGTGGGAGTATGCGGTCTAGAGAGGATATAGGTATACGTCCTAAGGAGGGGAGTCTTAGCCTAACGGTTGCGGAGGGGAGAATCCCTATGGAGACGATAACTGAAGTGTGGGAAGATCCTCCCGAGGAGATAGCAGAGAGTAGTTGGCCGGCGAAGGTCGGTTATGATTGGGTTGCTGCTGATGTTCGAAACCAGTCGTCATTGTTCAAATGGTCAAGATTGCTTAACTCATGGATGAATTGTACTTCTGTCATAAGGATGGACGTGGACCGTGATATAGTATCTCTAGAGCGGGTGAGTGTTGTTGAGTGTGTTTGCCATGGGCAAGAAGGGATGGCTAACAAGTTTTTCTACATTTATATGTGTCATTTTTCGCAACTGCATATGAGGTTGCCGTTAAACGACTTCACCATGGGGGTGCTCCGTTAATTAAATGTAGTGCCTACCCAACTACATCCAAACAGTTGGGCTTACTTGCAGGCCTTCCGTGTTCTTTGCCAGCCATTATATCTGCAGCCTTCTCCACTTGCATTTTTGTATTTCTAGGACACAAGGCCATGATAATCGACAACATGGTTATCTTTAGTGAGCAAGCCGAGTATAAGCAGGCTGGACGCGTTTACTCAGTCGTTCAAACACTTCAAGGATGGGTTTTTCAAAGTGGTGGTGAATGAGGGAGGGAGGCCATATTTCTTCAATGCGGATGGGAGTACTAAATTTCCTTTTAGTTGGATGGGTAACCAATGGAGATATAAGGACATGAATCCTGATGAGTTGTCGGCGGCGGATAGGGAGGTGGTGCAAGTGCCGATGAAGTTTATAGATAGACTACCCACTAAGGGCTTAGTTAGGGTTTATAATTCGGTTCATCCGATTATTGATATTGAAGGTATCTGTTTGTAATTTCAAATGTTTCAATGTTCCAAAGTTAACTAACCGACATTTGGTGTGTACAATGCATGACATATGGCTCAAGTTGGGAAGAAAAATCTAACCTTTTTCCAAACACTACGGAAGGAGAAGGCGACTAGGGCAAAAGCTACCAGAAACACTGAAGTTCCAAATTTGCAAGAGTCATTGGTGGAGGTATATGTGCATGGTGGTACAAAGGCAAAGATGTTAAGAAAGTGCGGGCCGCTTTGCTAGGGCCGGGGTCGTCTAGTTGTGCAAAAGGGCTGGAAGCTGGCTTGATTCAGCTACCAGAGATGACTGTTCGAAAGGATATTGAGATCAATATGCCGGAGACGCTAATCAATTCAATTGATAGCATTGAGCCGAACCATATGGTGAGGACTATGGTGGAATTTAGTAGCAAGGCGCTAATATTGGGGCTTCGAGTTGGGTCATTGTAACAAAGAGAGTTGAAGGAAAGAAACCGGGATAAGGTAGAGGAGTTGTAGGGTAAAGTTGACAAGTTTGTGGAGGAGAAGGAGGCGTGGGAGAAGGAAAGGAAGAATGGAAAGAAGAGAAGAAGACGCTGGCAACTTGGAAGGTGCATTGTCTAGACTCGGAAGAGAAATTGAAAGGCCGAATTGCAGATTTGGAGGTCGACTATGATGAGTTGAAAGAGAAACGTGATGACATTGAGGTGGAGTTAGATGATCTGAAAAGTTGTGTTATCCAGGAGCATATAAACGGATTCCAGAAGGGGTTGCAGCAAGCAGCCTTTTTTTATAAGGACGTTGATGTTGCTGATGTTCGATTTGATGTAAATAAGGATGTGGTTGACGACCTGCTCGTGGATGAGGCGGAGTCTAGTCCCGAGGAGGATGCGGGGAAAGCGGTGGATCGAGAGCGAGCAGATGGGAATCCTAATGATGCTGTGATAAAGGCGTGACCACCACCACCACCTCCTTAGAAGCTCCCTCAAGAAGGATCACTAGAAGCATGTCTAGAGGGGAGTCTTCTATTCCATCACCTTTATCTTTGTTTTGCATTACTTTAGTTTGAATTCCCTAAGTTGGTTTCTGGTTGACTTATTTTGGTTGACTTGTTGACTTTGATCCAAAGTTGACCTTTGACCAAGATTAGATTAACTTAAACCAACATGCTAATCCTTGTTTGTCTTGTTTTGTAGGTAATTAAGAGAAAGTAGAG
>Ga0214545_1005860_pt1 | contig 21863 bp, 13 predicted proteins | sample CNSS4metaG_FD_160064 | JGI IMG/M metagenome (GOLD analysis project Ga0214545, IMG submission 160064) | Root nodule microbial communities from cowpea collected in UCLA plant growth center, Los Angeles, California, USA - CNSS4 | ecosystem: Host-associated > Plants > Roots > Nodule | place: USA...
ATATATATATATATATATATATATATATATATATATATATATATAAAAGTTTAAATTCATTTGAAAAAAATCCTTTTTGGGTCGTGTACTATAAGCTCCGTAAGAGAAATTAAATAATCAATTTTCACCTCAATTTTATTTGGATAATGATAATATGATTTTTATTTTTTGATTTTTATTCTTTATTTTTTAACATGACTTAATATGAATTATTAATTAATGTATCACTATTTTTTTAAATAATCAATGATTAACACTAAACTACATTAGAAAATAAATTATGAGAATCAAAGTATATTTTTTCATTTTATTGTTCTTCACTTGAAAGAATAAAGCAAAGCAAGGCATAAAAGTTTGGTTGATGCGAAAAGCCATTATGCAGAATTTGTGTCACCACCGATGCTTTCTTAGAAGACTGATGTGAAGACTTCAAAGGATTCAATGGAGATATATAGTGCCTCTACAATAAAATGCGTAAAGGAATAATATATATTTTTTATTTAAATAATTATGTAAAATTAAAAATAATAAATAAGTATTAAATGTTGATTCTTATTTAATAGTATTGTACCCCTGGCCAAATCCGATATATACTCGAACCATATCCCCGAACATATCTCGGGTGAAACTGACCGAGCCCCCACGTCGAAAACCTAAAGGCAAGTAACCCCTATTTTGTAGGGGGGGATCGGTACTTATCCTAGATCCTCGGTAACCTCCGCACCGACCTCACGAGAAGATCGGACCATCACCTGGGGCCGAGGAAGATAAAAGGGGTGCGAGGAACGCTTCAAGGACAAGACGGATGAGGCCTAGAAAGCAAGAAAATAGAAAGAAAAGTAGAAAATAAACTCAGTCGGTTCTCGGAAGTCGAGAGCAAAAGAATTCTGTTGTGGTCTCCTCGTTCGACCGAGAACAGATTTGGCGCCCACGGTGAGGCCCTGGTAAAACTGATCCCCAGGCCCTAATTCTTATAACTTTCATGGCGAGAAGTCCCAATGCCAATGAAGAACCGCCGAACCATTCCCCGCTCAACAACACACCACGCCCCAAACTACCACTCGAGAGTCTCCATTCTGTCTGGTTTACGGGACAGACGTCGTTCTACCCATTGAAATCACTCAACCGAGCTGGAGAGTGCGGATTTTCAACGCAACCTCGTCCGACAAAGATTTACGACTCAACCTCGACAAACTGGAAGAGGTTCGCGACCAAGCGCGAATCAGCAGTGAAGCAACCAAAAGGAAAATCGAAGCTCGTTACAAAACCAAAATCAAACCTCGGTCGTTTTCAGAAGGCGATTTGGTACTTCGGAAGGCACACCCACTCCAACTCGAACACAAACTTTCTCCCAAGTGGACAGGGCCTTTCAGAATCAAACAAACCCTTGGGAAGGGCGCCTATCGTCTCGAGACTCTAGATGGCACTCAAGTACCTCGCACCTGGAACGCGAAGAATTTACGTTTCTTTTTTAGCTGAGGACTCATGTAACTTCGCCGACACTCTTTTTCCCTTCTTAGGAACAAAAGGGTTTTTTAATGAGGTCGGTCAAGCAAAATTAATAACAAATCTGTTCCTATATTCATTCTGCATTCGGAAAAATTCCCTAAGCTCGGCTCGGGGTCGGATTCAAGTCCGTATACGACAAAATTCCCTAAGTTCGGCTCGGGGTCGGATCTAAGTCCGCAAACGACAAAATCCCCTAAGCTCGGCTCGGGGTCGGATCTAAGTCCGCAAACGACAAAATCCCCTAAGCTCGGCTCGGGGTCGGATTTAAGTCCGCAAACGACGAAATCCCCTAAGCTCGGCTCGGGGTCGGATTTAAGTCCGCAAACGTCGAAATCCCGTAAGCTCGGCTCGAGTTTGGATTTAAGTCCGCAAACGTCAAAATCCCGTAAGCTCGGCTCGGGGTCGGATTCAAGTCCGCATTCAACAAATCCCCTAAGCTCGGCTCAGAAGCTGGGCCTAAATCAGCACTTGACATTCGAGATTGAGGGTTACGCACTCAAAGACTGAGGGTTACGCATTCGGAAACTGAGGGTTACGCGTTAGTTCAAATCGGCACCTGACATTTAAAGGCTGAGGGTTACGCATCGATCCAAGAAGCTGAGTATTAGGCATAGTTTCAACAAATCCACACGACTAGTTGGCGATCAGATATATTCGTAAATATCAACGAAGAACAGGTACGTCACATTTAAATTACTTCCTAAAGAATGTATAGCAAAATGTGGCAAATAACATAGGTGTCATTACAAACATTCATAAAACACTAAAACAAGGAGAAACCTATCCTATAAGTTTACTCTTCCACCAAGCGGCCGTCAAGGACGACCTTACTAGCATCTGCAGCCGAGATGTCCGCTGAAGGGCACAATAGCCGCACTTGCTCCAATGCAGCTTCGAATCCCACTCCGTAAGTAGAAGCAGCTTCGTTCGCCAGCTTTTCCTCCAAAGCTTGCCAAGATTTCTCCTTCTCGGAAAACTGATCTTTGACCCGCTGCAGCTCAGTCTCCAGCTCGGTTATCCTCTCCCCTCGCTCTTAGCTTTACTTTAAGCCCTTGTAACCCATCTACTTCCTTTGAAAGTCGAGCCACTTCCTCTTTCGCCGCTATCAAATGCGTTTTAGTCAAAGCCAACTCCGCAAGCCAATCCTTCTCCAAAACACTTACCCGACTCAGCTTATCACATAGGGCTGCCACCGAGACCTCAGTCTTATGAAGGAACCTATCTATGTCCTCTTGAATGGTATCAACTTCTTGGTTCAAGAGACAGTGGAGATCCCCATCAAAAACATTATGTGCTCGGCTGTGTGCTCTGTGGTTGAACTGAGAATCCCTAAAGCTACAGCAGACGTTGCTCGACCCTTCTTGCAACAGCGGGCCTTTCGACGACAATGTATGTTCGGACCGAGTAGAAACCCCCGCCGTCTCACCTACCAACGCTTTCGATTTACTCAGAGAAGGCCGCCTTTTGAGACCTGATCCCGATTGAGTGGCCTCCTCGTCAGACACTACCGTCACGCCTTCTTGAGCTAAGGGAGTTGCTTGAACTAGGGAAGCCTGGGAAGAGCTTCTCAAAGCCTTGAAGCGCTTAGCCAAATCCTGTTTCGACATCCCCATCCTGGACTCTGCACAATTACAAAGATCAGGTCAAAGAAAATAAACCAAGTTAAATTTGGAAAGTATTTCACGAAATATATACCGATATAGCGCTTTAGGCTAGTCGGTTGAAACTCTAATTCCAGCAGCTGTTTGGTGTCAAAGACCGCCCTTAGTTGTTCTAGCATAAGACAATACTCCTTCTCAGACGATGAAAGATCGGATAATTGTCGAGGGCTCGAATTGCTCGGGTTTTGTGTCCAATAGAGCGGAAAACCCTCCAACAAATCCGCCTTATGGGGAGGAGCCCTTATTTTCAAGAAACCCCCCTTAAACCCCTTGTACGACGATTGAAATAACGTCAACAGACCTCTACCCCCAGCACTATTCAAGGACGACCACATATTCTTATGGGGTTTCTTCATCTCAAAAAAATACAAAAAAACGTTTGGTGTCGGGACGACCCCAAAATGCGTACACAATATATGGAACGCCCGAACAAACGCCCAGCTGTTTGGGTGAAGTTGAGCCGGAGCAACATTCAATACCGTCAACAAGTCTTTCTCGAAGGAACTCAAAGGCAAACGAAGCCCCACTTTCGAGAACAAGGTCGCATAGAAAAAGCAAAAGGGCCCCGAGGAATCAGTGGATTCATTGGCGCACACTAGCTCGTCCAGTTCGCACCTAGTCACCAAAACATCCTGCTCATTACTCTGGCATAACTGCTGACCACGACGGTACCGTGTTATGAAGTGATCCGATGTAAAGCATGAACATTCTCGCCTAAGGCCTGAGGGCGCCCACGGATAAAAATCGTCGTAAGTGGTCATTGCTTCGAATAAACAAAAAACCTCGCCAACACTCGCGGAACAAAGAGCCTCACCCTACCCAGTACTGCCGATAAACCCAGCGTCGAAGGGGCGTTTCCCTCTACCAACAATGCAGAAAAGGAAAAACTGCAAAAACCACCAAGCAAAGGAAAATGCTAAAACCCCGCATCTCTGAAACGAAACGATCTTTTCATCTTCCCCCCAAAATACTAACCCTAAAATTTAACCCACGACCACAAACACTCATAAAACAAGGCCCTAACACGATCAGAAACAGAAATAAAAAGACAAGATGAAGAAATGTACCTGGCTCAAGCCACTTCACCAACGAATACTGAAGAGATTAGAGTATAATCAGATGCAGTCGCAAGAAAGTTTGAGGAAGGGGAAAAGTCACGGATATATGAGGATGGAGGAAAGAAAATAGTATAAAAAACCCCTCACGCTTCATAAATGATTGACAAGATAGAAACGGCGGTTGCAGTCTGAAAAAACATAACCTCCATCGGACACACGCCACGTGGCATCTTATCAGTAAATTGCAATCAAGTGTCGCAAACTCACGCGCTAGGGAAGTTGTAACGACTCTAGTTCAAAACTTTTTTGAATTTCGAGGTCGGAGGGTTAGTGTACCCCTGGCCAAATCCGATATATACTCGAACCATATCCCCGAACATACCTCGGGTGAAACTGACCGAGCCCCCACGTCGAAAACTTAAAGGCAAGTAACCCCTATTTTGTAGGGGAGGATCGGTACTTATCCTAGATCCTCGGTAACCTCCGCACCGACCTCACGAGAAGATCGGACCATCACCTGGGGCCGAGGAAGATAAAAGGGGTGCGAGGAACGCTTCAAGGACAAGACGGATGAGGCCTAGAAAGCAAGAAAATAGAAAGAAAAGTAGAAAATAAACTCAGTCGGTTCTCAGAAGTCGAGAGCAAAAGAATTCTGTTGTGGTCTCCTCGTTCGACCGAGAACAAGTATAATAACAAAATGAGCACACACACCATTATTGTGTTTTCGCTTGTATTTATTAGAAGTGAAACCTTTAACGTATCAACAATAATAATAAGATTCTCATTTTCTTTTTATTCTAATCTTTTATTTTTTGACGTGGTTTAGTGTAGACAATTGATTAATGTACCATTATATTTTATTTTGAAAAAATCAATAATTAACATTAAGTCATGTCGGAGAGAGACAAAAGGAGTAAGAGATACGAGTCAAAGTATAATTTTCCTTAACGTATCGATAAGCGCTACCAGGATGTTAGGTTATCAAAGTGAAACATTATCTCGAGAAGGACAAAGATCATAATCATAAATAACAAAAATATCTGTATCTGTAAATATTTATGATAAAATATATGATAAATAGTTAATAATCTTTTTACCGCCTATGAAAGGGACATCATCTGATCACATAAAGTCATTTATTTCTTCTTCTGAAAATATATCATTTAGGAAAATTGTTTTTTTGACAAATATTTTGTTGACAAAGTTATTAAATAGAGTAATAAAGTTACAAAATAAAATAATAAAATTTTAGAATTTTTTTTATCAAAAATAGTTATTTTTCAAAGTTTTTTAAATAAAACTTTGTCAAAATATCTTTTCCTATTATCATTTATTGTAAGAGATTTGCTTAGTAATGCTAGACAACTCAAAAGTACGTCTATTAACAACTAAAAATGTGTGAATTTGTATGCATGCGTTACATGTTGACTGCATGTTTGCACATGGAAAATACTTTTTTGACATGCACTTCACAACCAATATTTAGGAGTATTTTTGGTTATTAAAATAATTAACTTTTGTATCTGTAAAAAAGAAAAATATTGAAAGATAAAATAGTAGATATAAAGTGTGAAATCAAAGGTGCAATTTTTATGAAATATTAAAATCTTAATATTTTTAAATTTAACCTTTTTTCGCATAAAAATGTTTGGTTTATATAGATAAAAGTTTATATAATTAATATAATTTTTTAAAATATATCAAAATTTAAATAACTTTATCACTGTAGTATTATTAAACAGTTTGATAAAAATAATCGTAATATATGAATTTACAACTTAACATTTAAATAACAAATTTTATAAAAGTATTGATGGTATAAAATTTGATAAAAGTTACAATAATATTACAAGGTCACGAAGTCTTGTAATGAAAGCTATGCTTTAACATGTTGGGAATTCAAATATTAGCAAGTTTAAATTAAAATATAGAGTACTGAATCTCAACTTAAAAAAAATGATTTAATTAGGTACTTTAAAAAAATTATTAATTATTTTTTTTTAAATTTGGACCAAATTTATTATTTGTATAAATGTTATATTAATATTTTTATTAAAAATGAAATTTTAACATATTATTATATTATTAACGCAGGTTCTATTAATCTTAACTTTTATCATTATATTTTAATATAAATATAAATATTCAATTTTGTCAAAATATTTATTTTTAATTAATTTTAATCTTATAAAAAAACATGAATTAAAAAACATATTTTAATTATTTGAATGGTCTTCACTTTGGTAAGAGTATCTCAACTTGGTTTCTATTTTTAAAAAAGTTTTAATTGTGTCCCTACTTTTGAAAATGAGAATTAATTAGGTTATTTAAAAAAAATTACTACCACAGTTAACGGTATTCTACGTGTCAATCTGTCGTTTTTTTTTTAATTTTTTTAATTTTTTTCAATATTGTTTTTGTTGTCACGTGTCAGGTACTTGGTGTGACACACCAAATTTATTATTTGTAAAAATGGTATACTTAATTTTGTAAAAATATTTATATTTAATTAGTTTTGATCTTATAAAAAAAGGGATTAATAATTAAAATATGTTTTTTTAATCCATGCTTTTTTATAAAAGTAAAACTAATCAAGTATAATTTTTTTAGAAAATTAAGTACTAAAGGTCATGATTAACAAAACATGAGTTAATACTATACAATAATATAATGTGTTAAAATGTCATTTTTCATAAAATTATCTGTATAATATTTATACAAATAATATTTTTTGTCTTGAAGAAGGACAATATTACTCTATTTTGAAAATAATTGAGACTAAATTGAACAAAAAAGACGTATGTAGGGACCAAACCGAAGCAAAACAAGGGCAATTAAGAGTTTGGGAGACCTAAAACAAACTTATAAAATGAGACATTTTATTTAAAATTTATTTTTTGAGCTTTTTTTATACAAAATTATTTATTAAATTGTAATAATTAATTTCATTTAACATTTCAAGCTAATCCATTTAATCTTTATTGAGACATCGTTAACAGTAGAATTGTTAACATATTGTGTAAGTTATATATATATATATATATATATATATATATATATATGGAAAAGAATATTATCTTTTTATATAATTAAGAATGTCAATTGGTTTATTATTTTCCAAACCTGTAATTTCTCTTAAGATATTTAATTATGAAAATAAATCAAATCTATCACTACCCAACAAATTATCATGTTTTAAAGATTTTCAAAGTTTAAGCATTTTTTCTTTCAAAAGTGTACAATCTAGACTTTAATTTTTTAACACTGCATAAAAAACAAAAAATATCTTCATATATTTTAAATTGTTCAAATATACTCTGAAGTGTGGTAATTTCTTTATTTACAATATACAAAAAGTAATCAATTTTAAACGGTTCTAAACGAGATTTTACAATAAATTATTTCTTTTTCCGTCTAATATGTTTTTTCACAAAACTTAGGCTATTTTTGACTTGATAATGAATTTTTTTTCCTAAACTTGAATTATCTTTCTATAGAAAACTCAATTTTTAATTATGCTACAATTAATCTATTATCCACCAAAAGACTAACCCTTAATTTAATTAATAGTTTTGTAAAAAAATTCCAATACCTCATCAAAATATACATAAAAAAACTCTTAGAAACTCGTAAATCGAAAAGTACCGAAAAATGAAATTGGACAAAAGAAATGCATTTCTAAAATTTTAGTACAAATCCAAAACAGAATAAAAACTACAACAACACAAATAGAAAGAAAAAACACACTAATCATGATTGAGGATGAAAAATTGGTACACATAAACAATATGAGATTGAAGGAATGTAATCTGCCAAGACTCTCAAACAACAACTCTTAGAAGAGAAGAAAGAAAGTAAGGAGAGACAAGAGAAGTCACAAAGAAATAAAAAGATAAAAGAAGAAAATATAATTATAAGAGAATAAAAATAACTAATCATTCTCGTCTTCGTAAACAAAATTATAATTTACTAAATAAAAGTTTTAACCCATCAACTATCATTTTTAATACCAATAAAAATTCACATACACTAATAATAATTTAATTAAATTTTATTCTCAAACATAAACTTATAATTAATTTAATAGATCTATATTAGTAATAAAATATTCTTTTGAGACTTTTTTTTTATCTCAAACATAATTTTATAATTATTTTAATAGAGATATATTAGTACAAAAATAATTTTTTGAGGATTTTTTCTTAAAAAATAATTTTATAATTAATTAATTCACAGGAAAATATTAGTAGTAATTTGACATTAATAGGAAGACATATATAGAAAGTAAATTGAAATGACATTTAACAGTGACACTAACATATATCACACAACACGTGACATGTTATTAATGACATTAGTAATGTTTTTAGAAATAACCTAATTGAAACATTTTTTTAAAAAATTGAGATGTAATTAAAACTTTTTTAAAAGTGAAGATCAAGTTGACACATTCATACCAAATGAGAACTATGTGAATAATTAACCCTATATTAAATAAACAACAAACATCATCATTTTATCAATATGTCACTTGAGCGACTTTCTCCAGCCCTGCTTCCTATACCTAAAAAAAAAGCTTTTTTGTTTGTTCTCATGCTACTTTAGCAAGATACCTCCAAAGATTATAATAGAATTTGTCCCTTCTTGCTGAAATGCCTATTTGCACATTTGAGAGCTCATCGCTTGCTTGAGTGTTCATAACTCTTGAATGATATATTTGTTGGACCACTTTCAGCAAGTCCCATAAACATGAAACCCACCATTTCACTAGGGGTGGGCAAAAAATTTAATTTTCTTGATCCAATCCACTTTTGCTCCAATCCACTCCATTTATAATCCATTTAAAATCCATTTAATGGATATGGATTCCAATCTAATTTACATTTTATATATCTTATGGATTGGATATCCATTTTATAAATTAAGATTTTTAAATATGGATAATCCAAAAAATCCAATCCAAATTTTCAATTTAAATTTTTAGTTGGGTTAGACTAAAGGTTGAGATGAACTATGCTAAATTCAGACTTGGATGGGTCTTGCTCGACGACCTATACAGATCGAACAGGCCTGACAACCATAAGAGGTTGGGCGGGCCTAAAGATATGAACGAGATAGGCGGGTCCGACAAACCGAACGAGTCGATCAGGCCTAATGACCTGATGAGTCATGCGGACCCGAAAACCCGAACGGACCAGGCAGAACCAATGACGAAAACAGGTCAGGCAGCCCAAAGACCCGAACGAGTCAGGCAGGCCCAAAAACCTGAACAGGCCTGACAGCCCGAACGGGCCCGAAGACCCGGATGGGCCGGACGACCTGGTGACCCGGACGGGCCCGACGACCTGGATGGGCCTGACGACCCGGACGGGCCCGACAACTCGGACGGGCCCGAAGACCCGTACGGGCCCGACGGCCCGGATGGGTCTGACGACCTACACGGGCCTTACGACCCAGATGGGCACGACGACACGAACGGGCCAGACGACCCGAATAGGCCGGACGATCCGGACGGACATGACAACTTGGACGACCCTGACGGGCCTGGCGACCCGGATGAGCCTAACGACCTACACGGGCCTTACGACCCGGATGGCACGATAACACGAACGAGCCCTACGACCCGGACGAGCTCGACGTCTCGGACGGGCCCTACGACCCGGATGGGCCCGACGACTCAGACGGGCCCGATGACCTTGACGTACCTGACGACCCAGACGGGCCCCACGATTCGAATGTGCCCGACTACCCGTTTGGGCCCGACTATTTGGACCTGTCCGTCCGGGTCGTCTGGCCCGTCTGGGTCGTTGGGCCCATTCGAGTCGTCCGGCCCGTTCGCGTCGTCGAGCCTGTTTGTGTTTTCGGGCCCGTTCGGGTTGTCCAGCCCGTTCAGGTTGTCGAGCCCGTTCGGGTCATCGGACCCGTCTGGGTTGTTCGGGTGGTCGGGCCCGTCTGGATCGTCCGGGTTGTCGGGTCCGTCCGGATTGTCGATCTCATCCGAGTCATTCGGGCCTTAATGACACAAGTTTTAAGAAATTCAATTTAAATTTCTTTTATTAAAAATGGATTCTGGATTTTAAACTTTATCCAAATATTTGGATTGGATTTAAATCTTGATCCAAATATTTGGATTTGGATTCTAAAAAAATCCAAACTACTTTTGCTAAAAAAATGGATTTTGGTCAAAAATCTAATCCAATTATTTGGATATAAAATGGATGTGGATTGGATCATTAAATATCCAATCCATGCCCACCCCTACATTTCACCAACGCTTCACCATCTTAACATAATTGCATCATCTATGACCCTTGCAACATCACCACACTTTGAACTTGAGCGAGCAAATGTCGCTTAACATTATCACTTCAGGATATTATTAAAAAAATTCATATTTCTTGTCAATTTTGTTTTGAAGTTTTTTTTGTAAGAAATACTTATAAATTTTGTTATGAAATTTTTTTTTTCAGGAAATTGTTGTCATTTTTTTTGCAAAATATTTTGTATGAAACACTTATCACAACAAATTTTATAGAAAATATTCACGAATTTTATAATTTTATAGGAAATAATTATCCAGAAAAGAATACCTACCAATTAAGATTCTTAGAAACAATAATAGAAAAAAAAAATTTACAAATCTTTTTAACAAATTTACAAAAAAGAAATTATGTAATATGAAAAATTTTAGTAATGGGAGAAGAGAATTTCATTGGCTTCTCTCTCAAACTATGAACTTGAGTTATCCCTCTCATAAGTTAAGTACGGTGAGCAGTGAAGATAATCATTACTCATTGCTTCGACTTTGCTTAAGTCTTCGTTCTATGAACTATATCAAGTCAGAGAACACCATTTTTAAAAATTAAACGCAACTGAACCAACAAATGAGTGTCCTCGACCCAATATGAGGAGACTTGTGTGGGTAGAAAATTTTAGGGTAGAGGGAATTAATGAAGAGAAAATTACTCATTTATCTTTATTTGCAAATCGTGATCCCACAATTTTTAAACTGCATTCAAAGAAAAAAAAAATAAAGAAAAAAGCAACGGATGATGAAGTCAATTTCGTTGAAAAGAATGACACTTGAGAGCTATGTGATATAACTAAAGGTCAAAAAGCCATTGGTGTAAAATGGATGTTAGAAAAAATGGTTAAACAAAGATGCCATGTATTATTTCATTTTCATACAAATAACACATTTCATTTATAATCAATTTATTTATTTCTTTTTATGGTCTTTCAAATAATCATCAAATCTGATTTCCGGCTTCCAAGATTATATTTTGGTTTTTTATTATTTTAATTTTGTTACTTTCTCACATATCATTTATCTGTTTAAATGATGAATTCGAAATTTTTTATCTTAAATTTATATCTCTTAAATAATATTTTAAAATTAAATAAATAGTAAAAGAACATAATTGAAACACACGTTTTATTAAAATTTGATAAAATAGTGATAGGTATAGTATAAATGAATCATTGACAACAACATTCATTTATGTTTATTTTGTCGATACACAAAGCATCCTTATAGCCCAGTTTTGCGCAATCGCTCTTGCATTTTGCTAATCCACCAGAACAAAGCCCGATGCAATCATTCAGAAATCCTATTTTTGGTTCTGTTGCTGCTTCTACTCCTGAGTTATTAAGACCACCAAAAAATTATATCAAATTTCACCATCAAATTCATATGGATTTGTGTATTTTTCCTTCATTCTAGAAAAAAAACAAGATACCAAATTGGAGAAATGAAAGTGATTTATTTTTCTAATCACCTGCTGTGAAAACCAGAGCAACTAACAAAACACTGAAGAGAAAAGGATGACAGAAGCGAGAAGCCATTTCCACAGAATTTTATTTTTCAGATTGATATTTTCTTCTGGTGGTGAGATGAATGTTTCATATCCTAACCATTATATATAGGATTAAATATGTGTTTGGTTTTTCAACTTTCAAGGAATTTTGAAATTAGTTTTTCTTTAAAACTCTATACCAATTTAGTTCTTCGTTTTTAGAAATATGTAAATTTAGTTTTTTCTTACCAAATTTTTGTTAAATTTATTTGACATTTTAAACGTATTTTATGATAATATTCGAGTTAATATTGAAACAAAAATGTGTCAAATGGTATAAACAATTCAAATATTATAATGAAATGTGCTTGAAAAGTCAGATAAACTTAACAAAATTTGGTTAAAAGGACTAAATTCACGTATCTTTCAAGATGAAAGACTAAATTGGTCAAAAGTTTTGAAGAGAGACTAATTCCAAATTTCACTAAAACTTAAAACTTAAACTTAAAACTTAAGGAACCAAAAACATATTTAACCATTATATATAAATGCTATTCAGGATTATCATGCAATACTCATTGTACTTATGGGACATTTTAATTCAAAAATAAAGTTTTGGTAAAAAAAATCAATATAGTTATTTAATAAATTACTTATTTAAAGCATTGAATGTTTAAAATTTAATTTTTAAATTAATTTAATTTTTTATTAAATAAGGTCCACATTATCAGTTTTAAAGGGTGTTATTTAACTATTTTTACGGAAATCGATAGAGTGATAAAATTTTCCTTCTTAGAGTAAAAGAGACGTTAATAAGTATATTAAATCATTTAATTAATGAATCACCTAATTAAAAAAATTGCATTAAACTATAACTATCTTTAAAAAAAAAACTTAAGTATAAGTTGAAATTCACACGTTGAGAATAAATGAAAAAGTTGAATGCTATATGAACAAAAATAAAATCCACAAAAATAGGATCTTAAGGTTTTATATTAAAGAGAGTATCAGATCTCCTGCATAGATCACTCATACGTCAGAGGTGGTCAATAATTTCAATCTATTTCAGTAAATAAAAAAAATTTAAGAGTGATATCATAATTTGATTTGTCTTAGTGTCTGGTTCATATCGAGATAATTATGTTTCGTTGTGGTAAGATCTAACTACAGTGATGATCGACTCGATCTTTTCTAGTAAAAAAACTTCAACAATTTGTTAATAGTCTAGTTTTGATTAAATTATATTTTATATGAAATTTTTAATTTACTTTAAATTAATATTATATTTAAATTAGATAATTTGTGCACTTGTTAGACACTATTATTACATAAGAGACATTTTACATTGGATATTTTTTATTTTTATGTCACCTATATTAATGGGGCGCCAATTTATTAGATTCACACTAATTTAATTAACAAAAAATGAGGTATTTTTTTTATGGGCTTTTAGTCCATTATACAATTTAAAAGGAGACTTCTCCCTACAACCCTAACCCTTTTTCTTGTATCCAAAAAATATTTTTAATTTCCGCTTTGCCCTTGCAGTAAAAAAGTAAAAGTAACGGAAGAGAAAAAAAGTATGTTGCGGATGTTGACATCCGTAACATAAATTGACATCTATTGAAATTGTATTACGAATGTCGACATCCGCAATACATTTTTTAATTACCCCTGTTTTTAATTTTTTTTTAATGAAAGCATACTCAAGTAAATGAAAAAAAAAATTATCGAACCACTATATTAATCTTTATACATATTATACAATTTTTACTGAAATTTATGGATAACAAATTTTATCCAAAAAAATTACATATGAAAAGAAGAAAAGAAAAGTATGTTGCGAATGTCGACATCCGCAACATAACCTGACATCCGTTGAAATTTTATTACGGATGTCGACAATAATATTAAAAAGATAATAATAAAATAACAATAAAAATAAAAATAAACAAAAATTAGTGTCAAAGAAAACAATTAGGATACATGTTTTTAATTACAATTTTAATTCTTCGTTTGTTTTTTCAATTTTCTTTTTATCATTCAATTTATTATGTTTGTATTTTCTTTATCATTGTGTTTATTTGTGCTTATTTATTGTAGTGGATGAAGATACAAATGAGGTTGTTTTTGCGTAAAGGGATTTGACGATTATTTGAGGGAACACGCGGAATGAGTAATATTATTTATGCAATGTTATTTGACCAGAGTATTTTTCATTTTTATTAAATTGTGCATGACACCGTTAAAAACTGCACATGAAACATTGAAATAATGAAATAAAAGGTATCTAAAAATAAAATTAATAAAAAAATAACACAACATCTAAATAAAATAATAATGACAATAATATTAATTTTATTACAATGTAATATTTAATAAATTATTTTCAACAAATAATGTTTTTATTTTATTTTAAATTAATTTTAATCTATTAAAATATTTTTTTATCATATCCATTAAATCATTCACAAATTTATATAAACTTTTTGATCAAATTTTTTACTTTGACCTTTATATCTTTCAAACAAATAACATTGATTTCTCTTGTTAAATTGTTAAATTCATGCATTTATTTTTCGTTGAACAATGTACCAAAATAAATAAAATTATAGTGTTTAATACATATCACTGTTACTGTTGAAGGTGATATCAATTATCACGTGACAAAGACCAAATAGATCGGATTACAATTGAATTGTAATGTTTGAACTTGTGTTACACTCTTAAACGAAAAAAGTTACATCCTAACTAAAAACTATAATTTTTGACCTAATAGTAACTACCGAATCCTAACAATCACATCATCCATTCTCTTAACATTAAAATACACATTTTTTATTCGGAGCTGAGGATAAGAACTGTTTTAAAAAATCAAAGAAAAAAGAAAAAAATACAAATGAAAATGTCTTTATTTAAAAATTTAGTGAAAGAAAATAGAAATTAATTTTAGTTCTTCATTGGAATTATCACAAACATGACCTTGTATGATAAATCCTCCCTAATTATTTTCTTTTGTTAAAAGCGGGTGCCTAATAAACTATCCCTATTGAATTAGAGGAGATTCCCAAGAACCACGCTCCTTATTATTCCTTTTATCAACCCATTTCATCTCATCTTTTTAGGGTAAAATAAATAAAATATTTTAATTTTAATGAAGAGATAAAAAACAAATTCACTCTAAAATTTTAAGAATTTAAAACAAAATTAAACTTACCTATAGACCGATATCATCCAATATATTCAAAGATAGAAAAGATTATCATCTTTCTAATAAGGATAGTATCATTTTAGTATCAGAATCAGGTTCAATTTTGTATCAAAGTATAAGGACAAAAAAACATATATGTAACCCATTTATAAATCTTCCTTTTTATATAATAATTAATTTTTTCACCTCTATCTAATGAAACACTTAATCTTATACTTTGAATTTCCGATATATACTTTCTCACATTCTTACCGTACAATGCCAAGATATAAATCTATTTCTATAAATTTTGAAAAACAAGTTACGTAACATTTTTCATATATAAGGACATGCGAGCACAATAAGATTAAGAATACAAGTTATAACTAAGAATACATATCTGTTTACATTTAACACCCAATATATTTGAAGTGAAAAGGCAATAATATTCAAATTTATGGAATCATCAAGGAGACGCAGCACTAATAAACAAATCTTTACTTGATAAGTTGAATTTCCTCTCCATAAGAAGAAGATGATTTGCAATGCTTTCCAAGAGAGACATTGCAGAGACTAAAAAATCATCAAAATGAGACATAAAAGTAATGATACAGTGTAAACTAACCAACCCTGCCATTCACCTTAGCATCAAACTGCTCCACAATATCATCTGCTTTCAACCTTTGAGAAATCTGGTCACACAAGAGCAATAAGGGAATCTAGAAATAGCAGAAGACATAATCATAATTTGGTAAGTTCAAAGTCAGAGAAAACATACTTGTCTCCAAGCCCTTTTGTCTTGGACGCGATCCACAGTAACCAAGATCATTTTTAATATCCGACACAAGAAGAACCTTGAAGAAATATATCGCAATAAAAACGCGAGCATAAATGAGTGTATTAGCTGCAGTGGAAGGTAACTTAAAAGAGAACTGAATGAAAATGAACCTTGCCATTGGCTTTTGCAAGTTTGTCACAAATAGCTTTCATTTGAGGTGAATAATCCTTTAGAACATCTGTTTGAAATGTGGTTCCATTTGCATCCTCCTCCTCCTCCTCTTCTGGGGAGTTGAATTTAGTAATTTCAAACTCAAACCTTTGTCAACAAGGCTCAATTGAGGAAAAATCTTTATATTGACCTTCTCAGCATCCTCCAATTCCGAAGAAGATGGTTGTGGTTCAAAACGAAGACCCGGAATGCAAAGGAGGTTCCTCCATATGGCTCTTTTGACGGTGCGGTTCAAATGGAGATTGGAGGATGAAAGAGTGGGTGAGCCTTGAAGTTTGACCCATAAGGCTGCAAGAGTGATTCCATCTTCAATTCCACTACATATCTCTTCCACTGCCACATTGACAATGGAGTCCATTCTCTTCTCTACAGAATTAAAGTCTCTCTTCTTTCTTTCAAGCCTAGAATAATGGATAAAGCCTTGTATGTTCAATAACTAACACAACAAAATCAAATGGAGTTCTTCCAGGATGATGTATACAATTACAAAATGAATAGTTTGTAGATAAGAACAATAGGAACAACCTTCATTAGAGGTCAAAAGAATGTCTTGCTCTGATAAACACATGATTCTACACTAAGACAAGACAAATTTTATTTGAGTGGCCAGAGTTTTGGTTCAATGCCAATTGACAAAATCATTATAATTGGCATATAGTCTCATACAACAATCTCTAAACAGCTGAATCAACCAGCTTTCACAGCCCCATAATAGTTTAACACATCCTGTCTAGGCACATCTGTCAGATTTTTTCTAATCATCTGCCAAAACAAATCAAAAAAATGTAAAATGACAATCTATACACTGATATGAAAGGAATTTGTAAGATTTCATATCTCTTTGTAAATGACTATGAAACTAAAAACAGCCCAGCAAAAGAATGTGTGTGGTGTGGTGTGGTAACTCACTAACAGCAATGTGCTGAAAACAGACCGCTACACTGTGAGCTCAAAACAGCAACACAACACAAATACATGGCAGCCCAGAAACATCTCAATTAAATTTGCAGCAAATAATTACAACAATTTACTACCAAAACAATTGTTCATTAAAATAAAATGAAAGGCTCTATATGGTCACCTCTAATCCAGAGAAGCCTTTTCCGGCAACAGCTATGAAATCTAAATGGGATAAATCACAGCAACACCAACCACAGAATGGCTCGAAATTGGGGGTTGGATCACACAAACACCAATGGCAGATACCTTCGACTCCAATGAGGGGAAATCAAAATTAGGATTAGGGCTACAAATCAGAGTGTTAGGGAAGCAAAAGACGAGTTAGGAATGAACCTGTTCGTGGTGGTCGGCCTTTGTCGTCGCTGAGGTCGTAGCTTGGTGGTTGATTCGCCTTTCGTGGCCAGCAAGGTATCGACGTCGACGACGGAGGAGGAAACCACTGGTAGCGGAGAATGAGTATTAATTTGGTGATTTATATATTATTGTATGATTCTAATTATTTTTTTAACCTTATACGTGTTCTTGCTTTACATTTCATTTGTAATAAAATATGTTACTTAAATTTTAATCTTATTTTTGAATGTCCAATTAATTTCAATTTATTTTCATTTATACAATTTAATTATATTTTATATTTCAAATGTGTGTTAATATTAACCTGTTTTTTTTTCTATATTATTTGGCTACTTTTAAATTTAAGTTAAATTTATAAATAAAAATAGGTTGAATGGAAATTATTTCACCATTAATAATAAATACTTTACTTTATTATAATTAGATAAAATAAAATGGAAAAATATTAGAAAAACATTTATGTGAAAAGATAAGACATTTCTATTGATATGCTAGGTAAACTTAAAAGTTAAATTTTCAATTATATTTTCTCCCGTGATTAGTATAATATTAAGACTCAATTTCTCCACACAAAAAAAAAAAATAGTAAATTTTATATAGAGTCAATTTTTAGAATTTAAGCCAAACATAAACTTAAAGCGGGAAAAGCAATGTTTTCAAAGAAAGAAAACAACTCTGCTTAAAATATTTTGTAAAAATTGTGAGAATTCAAAATTATTATATCTATTTTTACTGCATGTCTTTGGAATTTTTTCCTTTTTCCCTTTTACATTATTTTCCCTATAATTTTTTTTTTCAATCACACTAATTAACATTTTAACAAAACTACTCTTGAATATATGCAATAATTATATACATGAAAGAGGAGAATAGAATTTCGGAACTTATAAAAGTACTTCAAATTATTAACAACATTATCATTAATAATTTAAATCGGTTTATATCTTTTTATTCTTTTTATTAATTTGGATTTTATATGTTTATTATTTGAAGTTTTAATGATCACGCATTTTGAAATTTTAAAATATATTATCAATAAATGTAATGTATTTTTAATGCTACATTACCAAAAAACTGAATAAAGAATCTCAATTTCTTGTAAACCTGTTATTTTTGTTATTAGGTGTCAATACACAATTTTGGAGTTTATAAATCATTTTCCATTTCTTAGTTTTAAAATGTGGTTAAAAGAAGTTTTACACATAACTCAACTTTATTACTTGTTATTTTGGTATTAGACTCTTGCACAAATGTAAAAATTGAGGACTGCTACATAGTTTCTGGAGATGACTGTGTAGCAGTATAAAGTGAGTGGGATGAGTATGGCATAAAGTTTGGATGACCAACAAAGCATTTGGTATATGAAGAGATTTTACCAATTATATGTTGGAGCTCAAGAACTCGTGTAGATACCATCAAATGAATTTTGATTCATCTAATGGATGTTGTTCTTTTTAACATGTCTTAAAATATATTTATTAATTTTAATATTTTAAAATATATTAAAAAAATTTAAAATATCTACATTAATCTTCAATAAAAAAATAACACCAAAAGATCTACACTAAAAAAATCTTGACTCAGACATTAAATGTGCATGACATTTGTATTAAGATATCTCCTATAATTGTTCATATTTAAGTCTAGAATTTTTCATTGTTATCCAAAAGTTATTGCTTCTATGAAATTTATAAAATATAATGATCAGTTAATTTGTTCTTTGTAACTATAAAGTTTATAGGAAAATGATTAGTTAATCTACATTCAAATATTCATCAACATTTTGAAAAAGAATAAAGATTGTAAATTTTTATTTTCTGATTCATAACTTACTTTTTGACAATAAGTAAGAAAATGATGAATTATCCCATATATACACTAACAAAAATTAATTTCAGTTGTTGTTTATTTAAATATTTGAAATATTTTTGTATTCAAATTATTAGTTTACTTATTTTTTATTTGTCAAATTAGATTGAATTAGCATAAGTATTTTAACTAATAAATCACAGTATACAAAATAAATACAATAATTAATTTAAAATTTAAAATTATATGTTAATTTTTAATTTTTCAAAAAAGTTACATTATTAAATAAATAAGAAAAAACCAAAAATTGAGTTGACGGATCACCAAAACTACAAATTAGGGCTAGTGAGTGTTTAACAATTTCCAACATATGGTCAGAAATAAAGTCATCACAGCTTTGGCCTATGTTTAATTGTAAATCACCCCAAAAGGTTGGCCATTGTTATCATTATCCTTCAACAAATTTAAAATATCAGCTTTTGATATTGTTGTTCAGTACCGGATGCAGAGATGGTGATACCAGGAAAACCTTTTGCCCGAGCAGAAATTATTTCACCTTCGACTCCATACGTGGCGAAATTCTTGGCTTCTCATGCTATTTGTTAGAATTAATTAAAGGGATCAGAGAAATTCTGTGATGTGATCAATAACTTCACCACTATCACTCGTTAATGCAAGAAATTATTATATTTTTGCACTCTTTTCAATTTATCCAAACAAACAAATATACATTATCTGTTTTCTTCCTTTCTTATTTCTGTTCCTTTAAACAAACTATCTTTTTTATTATCGTCTTCCAATTATTTTCTTTTTTTCATCTAAACATTACTCCTTTAGACACACAAATAATTCTATGAAATGGGTGGTTAATAATGGGGAATGCCGTTGGCTTAAAGGAAAAAGAGAAGTGCAAAAAGAGAAGTGAGAATTTCAATAAGATAAAAATATGTTCAAATACAATCATAGTAGATACCACACCAACCCAATATCTCACATATCTAAACTTCTTCCTAAATTCACAAAGCATAATCATAACAAAACTGCACTAATATATGTTTTAGAGTAGTACCGGTCATTGAAACTCATGGTAAAAACTTACACTTGAAATTTCCAATATACATTTTCTCACATAAATCTATTTCTATAAATTTTGAAAAAACAAGTTATGTAAAATTTTGCGTATGTATGATTTTGGGCCACTATGTAAGGACATATGTGCACAATAAGATTAAGAATACAAGTTATAGTTAATGTTCCTTTCTCCTTTAAGAGATTCAACTAAACAAAACCTTCGAAGCAAATGGAAATAGACGAAAATCCAGTCATGAATTCGGAGAAAACAGGACAACTCCTATTTGAAGTTGCAACTAAGATTGAATGAAACCTTGGACGCAACAAATACAATATCATTCTTTTGGTACATCATGGCTCCTTGGATAACAAGTAACCTTGGATATGTATGTTTATGTGTCTAGGAACGAGAAAACGAAGGTAAAATGTTACGGATGAAATTGGAGATATACATTTTTAAAGGGATTCACTTGAGTTACAAATAAGGTTTAATGTTGGATAAATGAAATTCAAACGTGTCACAAGGTTCTTCACTTACTATAAAACTAGGCCATCAAAGCAATGTGGTCAAAGTAACTCGTGAAAGAAATTTACAAACTCCCCAAAATGTAAGACTAATTCACAATTCGGCAAAATGTAAGACTGATTCACAGCTCGGCAAGTGTAAGACCTATCCTTTTAGTGTCGATCTCAAGGTAAGATTCATCTCTTCAGCACTTGTTACTACAAATTTGATATCTTCAGCTTAGGAAAATGGTTGAATATACTCAAACCAATCAAGTGATGAATTATGAAGAGATCGAGGGCTTAGTAAAGAGTAGAAGGATAACTGCTTAATCAAAACCATATGTTCAGGGTACGCGCTTGATGATGCCAAGCTACATGCTTGATGATGTCAGGCTACACACCTGATGCCAAGTTACGTGCTTGATGATGCTAGGCTATGCGCCTGATGCCAAGCTACGTGCTTGATGATATCAAGCTATGTGTCTAATGCCAATCTATATGCTTGATAATGCCAAGCTACACGCTTTATGATGTTAGTGATAGAAATAAAATATGTATAAGATACAATAATACAATATATTCAAGTATGAGTTAAAAATTAAAATTGTGTATCTGGAATTAATGAAGGATTCATGGAAGCACGTAGTATGAGATGCTACTGTTCTTTTTGATAGGTATTCTCAAACGTAAGAGTGTTTTACGTTGTTATTTAAAAACTGACTAATGGGTATCAGTTTTATAACCCCTCAGTAGAGATCAGGGACCTCTCAAAATGTATTTGATTATTCAAGCCCATCATAGACCGTTTATTAAACAATCCAACCCCATCACAGATCGTTCAGCAGAATACCCAAAATTATATATATATATATATATATATATATATATATATATATATATATATATATATATATATATATATATATATATATATATATA